>MPME02098545.1_pt1 | contig 28379 bp, 24 predicted proteins | sample 1617261 | NCBI WGS metagenome assembly MPME02 (sample SAMN05944811, study PRJNA350692) | marine metagenome | biome: marine; feature: ODZ; material: water; isolation source: 150 m water sample filtered on 30 um supor filter | place: Pacific Ocean | collected 2012-04-09 | depth 150m m
GATCCGAGCCGCGAGCCGGGACGAGTGCCCCCGGGAAGGCCTCGGAGGGCGGCTCGAGAGGATCCCGCTCGCTGCTTGGCGGCGGCGGCAGCGCGTCTTCCAGCGGTCGCGGCCCCGCTGCCGGCTTGTCGGGGGTCTTGGCTGCCGGCTCGTCAGCAGTCTTGGCTGCCGGCTCGTCAGCAGTCTTGGCTGCCGGTTCGTCAGCGGTCTTGGCTGCCGGCTCGGGCTTCCTCCAGTCTTGGAGCCACGGAAACTCGAGGGCTACGGGCGGTCCCGTGTCGAGTGCGGTCAGCTCGAATTGCTCCTGGTGTTGTCCCGGTCGGGCACGCACCTCGATCTCGCGGCCGAGTGCGTCTCCGAGGGAGGCTACGGCTTTCCGGGCCGGGCCGAGCAGTATCTCCGCGACCTGGGGGTGGACGGTCACGGCGATTCGCCGGCCGCAGAAGCGGCGGAGATCCTTGCGCACCTCGCGCAGCACCTTGTACGCCACGCTCTCCGCGGAGAGCACGTAGCCACGGCCCTCGCAGTAGCTGCACGGCTCGCACAATTGCTGCACCAGGTTTTCGCGTGTGCGCTTGCGCGTCATCTCGACGAGCCCGAGTTCAGAGATCTTCAGGATGTTCGTCTTCGACTTGTCGGAGCGCAGGGCTTCTCGGAGCGCGCGGTAGACCTTGTCCCGATTGTCCGCGGTCTCCATGTCGATCAGGTCGATGATGATCAGCCCGCCGATGTTCCGGAAGCGGAGCTGGTGAACGACCTCCGTCACGGCTTCGAGGTTGGTTTTGAGGACTGTTTCCTCGAGATTGGCTCGGCCGACGTAGCGGCCCGTGTTCACGTCGATCGCGGTGAGGGCTTCGCTCTGGTCGATGATCAGGTAGCCCCCGGACTTGAGCCAGACCTTGCGCCCCAGGTTGGAGTCGATCTGCAACTCGATGCCGAAGTGGTCGAAGATCGGCGCGTCGCCGTCGTAGCGTTCGAGTACGGGCTTCGGGTCGGCGACGAAACGCGAGAGGAAGTCCTGCATCGCCTTGAAGCTCTCCGGGTCATCCACGACGATCCGCTTCGTCTGCGCGTTGGCGAAGTCGCGGATCACGCGCAGGGCCAGGGAAAGCTCGGTGTAGAGTGGAGCCGGTGCCCGCACCTGGCCCTTGCGGATCTGCACGTCATCCCATACCTGCGTGAGATAGCGGACGTCCGACTCGAGGTCGGCATTGCTGGTGCCCTGGCCGGCGGTGCGGATGATGAAGCCCAGGTCCTTGGGCCGGCAGCGGCTCACCGCGTCGCGCAGGCGCCGTCGCTCGCGGTCGGAATCGATCCGGCGCGAGACGCCTACGCGTTGTGACCACGGGGTGAGCACCAGATGACGGCCTGCGATCGAGATGTGCGAGGTGATCCGCGCGCCCTTGGTGCCGATCGGGTCCTTGGCCACTTGGACCACGATCTCCTGCCCTGCCTTGAGCAGTGTCTCGATCTTTGGCGGCTGGCGGCCGTTGCGCCCGCGTCGGCGCCCCCGCGGCTCCTCAGCCTCGCCGCCGCCGTTCTCGTCCAGGTAGTCGCCGACGTAGAGAAAGGCCGCCTTTTCCAGGCCGATCTCCACGAAGGCGGCCTGCATACCCGGGAGAACGCGGCTGACACGACCGAGCACCACCGTTCCGGTGACGCTCCGATCGCTTTCCCGCTCGATGTAGAGTTCGGTGAACTGCCCCTGCTCGAGGATCGCCACCCGGATTTCCCCGGCGCTGGCGTTCACCAGAAGTTCGTTGTTTGCAGCGGTTTTCCCGCCGCGGGAATCCGTCACGGTACCCGCCTCCAGTGTTGGCGAGCCGTTTCGGGGACGCGATCGAGTTGAGATTCACCCGCGTAGCGCGGGTGGCGGCGGGCCTAGCTCGCACCCGGAGGGCCGCAAATGGCCTCCGGAAAGACGGGGACTCTCTCTAATGCCCCGAAAAGACTGATAAAATCGTTTCCTTGCACAAGAACTCTCGATTGCCGTGCGTTCCAGCGACCGGAGGGCATCGCCCCGCTCCGAGCTCCCGCCGCCCGTCGAGCGGGTCGATCGACCTCGCTCCGGTCTCAGATATCATCCCTGCTCGGGGAGCCAGCGCCTTCCCCGTGGCCACCTACCGAGAGGACTCATCTGTCGGTTCGCATCTAAAATCTATTGAGAGGGTATGGAAAGACACCATCAGGTCAAGTCCGATCCCCGCAGGGGCCTTCCGTCCGTGGAGCAGTTGGCCCGCGCGGCTGCGGGAGCCGCGCCGTCCTGGGCCCTCGTGGCGGCGGCACAGGCCGTGATCGCAGAAGAACGAGAACGCATTCGCAAATTTGTTGCCGGAGATCGCACTGAAACCGGGGATCTGGTGGGCCGCACCCGCTTGCGGGCGGCGGCCCTCGCGGCACCTCACCCGCGCCCGGTGGTGAATGCGACCGGTGTGGTACTGCACACCAACCTGGGGCGGGCCCCGCTCGCCCCCGAGGCCGCAGCGGCAGCGGCGACGGCGGGGGCCGCCTACGCCGACCTGGAACTCGACCTCGACAGCGGTGAGCGCGGAGACCGGCAGGCTGCGATTGCGGGCAAGCTGGCGCGGCTCGGTGGCGCCGAGGCAGCGCTGGTGGTGAACAACAACGCCGCCGCCGTCGTGCTCGCGCTCAACACGCTGGCCCTGGGACGCGAGGTGTTGGTCTCGCGGGGTGAACTGGTCGAGATCGGGGGGTCGTTTCGGGTACCCGAGATCATGGAGCGAGCGGGCGTCAGCCTGGTCGAGGTGGGTGCCACGAATCGCACCCATGCGTCCGACTACGAGCGCGCGGTGGGGCCCGAGACGGCCCTGGTGCTCAAGGTCCACCGCAGCAACTTCGAGTTGCGGGGCTTCGTGGCCGAGGTGGGGCTCCCAGATCTCGCTTCGCTGGCGCGGGCCCGAGGACTGCCCCTGCTCGAGGATCTCGGCAGCGGCACCTTCGTGGAACTGCCCGGGCTTCCGGCAGAGACTTTTGTGCCGGCGCGGCTGCGGCAGGGCGCCGACCTGGTCTGCTTCTCCGGTGACAAGCTGCTCGGCGGTCCCCAGGCCGGCATCGTCCTGGGCCGGGCGGACCTCATTCGGGCCATGCGCCGGAATCCGCTGGCCCGGGCGCTGCGCCTGGACAAGCTCTCGTTGGCCGCCCTGGATCGAACCCTCGATGCCTACCTCTCCGGGGACGCCGAAGGCGAGATCCCCGTACTGCGCCAGTTGCGAGAGCCGCCGGAGCGGCTCGAGGCGCACGCCCGCCGTCTGGCGGAACGCCTGGAGAAATGCGTTGGAGATGGGGTGCGGGTAGGGGCTCAGCCCGAGCGCGGCGCTGTCGGTGGCGGCTCGGTGCCGGGTCTCGAACTTCCGAGTTGGGCCGTCGTATTGGAGGCGCCCGGTGGAGCTGAGCGTTTGGCGGCCCGACTCCGCGAGGCGCCCGTGCCGGTGGTGGCACGGATTCGCGACAGCTGCGTGCTGTTGGACGTGCGGACCCTGCTCGACGGAGAAGATGCGGCTGTCGAACGAGCGGTTGTCTTCGCACTGGGGCCTGCGGTGCGTTGAAGCGTTGGGGTCCATCTCTTAGGATACGGCGACTGCAATGCTCGACTCGAACGTATTGGTCCTGAATCGCTCCTATATGCCGATCCACGTCACCTCGGCACGACGGGCCTTCTCGCTCATCTACCAGGACATCGCTCAGGCGGTTGCCGGGGAGTACGAGACCTTCGACTTCGACGCGTGGCGCCGGCTGTGTCCGTCTCGAGGGGAGGAGGTCATCGGCACCCCCAGCGGCTCGATCCGCGTGCCGCGAGTGATCCTGCTTCGCTACTACGATCGCATCCCGAAGCGTCATATCCGGTACAGCCGGGTCAACATCTTCACGCGTGACAAGTTCACCTGTCAGTATTGCAGCGCGCGCCCCCCGCGTTCCCAGCTCAATCTGGACCATGTGATTCCGCGCTCTCTCGGCGGTAGAACGACCTGGGAGAACGTGGTAGCCAGCTGCGTAGACTGCAATCGGCGCAAGGGCGGACGCACGCCGCACCAGGCGAGGGTCCTGCTGAAGCGGAAGCCGGAACGGCCGCGGTGGACACCGTTGGTGAATCTCGCCAGCGCGACCATCCGGTACGAAGAGTGGCAGCCCTTCCTCAGCATCGTTGATGGAGGCGCGCGAGCAAAGAGTGCCATTGATCGATCTCGGGGGTGAGATGCCGGTGAGCACGAATGGAGGGGAACGCACGCGGGTTCAGCGCCGCGCCGGGGGTCTTTTGTCGTCGGCGGGTGACGGGCCGCGCATGATTCCCGTCGGGGGCGGCAAGGGGGGCGTCGGCAAGACGTTCATCGTTGCGAACCTGGCCGTTGCTCTGGCCCGCCTCGGCCACCGTGTGGTTGCGGTCGACGCGGATCTCGAAGGGCCGAACCTGCACACGTGCGTCGGTGTGGTCCAGCCCCAGGTGAGTCTGGCCGACTACGTGGCCCAGCGGGAAGAGGACCTGGGAAAGCTGCTCCTCGACTCGCCGATTCCGAACCTGTGGATCATCGCGGCGACCCGCAGCAATCTCGCAACCCCGCAACCCACGCATGGCCGCCGGCTCCAGCTCATCAGGGAACTGCGCCGGCTGCCCATGGACATCGTGTTGCTCGACCTGGGAGCGGGCACCCATTCCGCCGTGATGGACTACTTCATGGTGGGCGACGATGGCCTGATCGTGATCTCCCCGGAGCCCACGTCGGTCGAGAACGCCTACGGGTTTCTGCGCGCGGCTTTCTACCGGCGCCTGCGGCTCGCCATGGCGTCCCACGCCGCGAGGGACCTCGTGACCTGCGCGATGGATGAGCGCAACGAGCGCGGCATTCGCACACCGCTCGACCTGCTCCGCGAGATCGAGAGCTTGGATCCGGTCCAGGGGGGGCGCTTCGTCGAGACCATGCGGGCCTTCCGCCCGCGGATCCTGATCAACGGGGTCAGGAATGCCGACGACGTGAAGCTCGGTTTTTCGGTGAAGAGCGTCTGCAGGCGCTACTACGGGGTCGAGGCGGAGTACCTGGGCTACGTGAGCTACGACGACCGCGTGCGCCGCTCGGTTCGGAGCCGACGCCCGCTGGTCGACATGGCACCTCGCTCGGATACGGCCCTCTACCTGGGGCGGGTTGCCCGCAAGCTCGCAGAACTTTCCCCCGGCACGGGAGAGGCCAGATGAAACCTCTGGCCGATCTCGACCATTACGAGGTACTGGAGATTTCTCGCAGCTGTTCGCTCGAGGACGTTGCGCGTGCCTACCAGCTTTCCATGGCTACCTACGCCGATGAATCGATGGCCGGCCACTCGGTATTCGAGCCGGGCGACGCTGCAGCCATGCGGGAGCGGATCGAGACGGCCTACCGGGTGCTTTCCGACACGGACTCCCGGCGGGCGTACGATGCCGGACTCGATGCGGTGAAACCCTTGGAGCCGGAGCCGGAAGAGATCCCGGAATCGAATCCGACTGCAGCGCCGGCGGAGATCGAGCCGGTCGAGGCCTTCGACGAGGAGTCCGACCAGTACGACGGAGCGCGCCTGCGCCGCTCGCGCCTGCGCCGCGGCCTCGAGATCGACGACGTGGCGAGTGTGACGAAGGTGAACCCGACCTACCTTCGCTTCCTCGAGGAAGAACGCTTTCCCGACCTTCCGGCCCGCGTCTACGTGCGGGGCTTTCTCATGGCGTACGCTTCTGCCGTGGGACTGGACCCGCCCGGGGTGGCGGCGAGCTACCTGGAGCGTTTCGATGGGGCCCTGCCGGAACGCAAGGGCATCGGACGACGCGGTTGAGGCCCGTCTCTCGAACACAGGGAGGTTGCGCCTGGCCGTGGAGCGGCAGCGCTGGATCGTTTTCGAAGATGATGCGGGGGAGCGCCTGGACCTGGTCGTGGCCGGGCTGGCGGATGTCACCCGTTCGCAGGTACGGCGCTGGATCGATGCTTCGCGGGTCCTGATCAACGGCGCCCCCGGCCGCGGCAGTCAGCGCGTGCGCGAAGGTGACGTGATCGAGGCCACGCCGCCCGAACCCCTGGCATCGCCGCTGACACCCGAAGACATTCCGCTGCGAGTCCTCCACGAGGACGCGGACGTCGTCGTGATCGACAAGCCCGCTGGGCTCGTGGTGCACCCGGCCCCCGGCCATCCCGGTGGCACCCTCGTGAACGCGCTGCTCCACCACTGCGGGGATCTCGCGGGAGTGGGCGGCGTGTTGCGGCCCGGTATCGTGCATCGTCTCGACCGCGGAACGTCCGGGGTGATGGTGGTCGCAAAGCGCGACGCAGCCCACCACGCCCTGGCGGAGCAGTTCCACGCGCATACGATCGAGCGCGAGTACCGCGCGCTGGTCCGCGGTCTTCCGGCGGCGGACTCCGGCCGGGTCGATCGCGCAATCGGACGGCATCGCCGGGACCGCAAACGCATGTCCGTGCACGGCACCGGCAGTCGCGAGGCGCATACGGCCTGGTGCGCGCTGCGCCGCTTCCGCACCGCCGAGCGCACCTGGCTCTCGGTGCTTCCGGAGACGGGTCGCACCCACCAGATCCGCGTTCACCTGGCCTCCGCCGGCCTCCCCATCGTCGGCGATCCGGTCTACGGACGCGGTTCCAAGACACCGAGGCCGCGAGACGAAGCCGAGCGAAGTCTGACGAGACCCGCGTTGCACGCGGTGAAGCTGGGGTTTTTGCACCCGACCACCCGGGAGCGCCTGGTCTTCGAGGCAGAACTCGCGGGCGACATTGCGGAGCTGCTCGCGGCGCTCGAGCGGCGGGAGGCCACGTGAGTGGGCATCTCACCGATCCGGTACTGGCTGGCGTGCGTCACGGCTTTGGAACGCGCGACGCGCCGGCCCCGGACGTATACGTGCGCCCCCACCAGGTCCACGGTGCCGCGGTGGTCGAGGCCACGGCCTGCCGCAATGCGGCGCAGCCTCCCGATGCGGACGGGATCGTTTCCGCGCTGCCGGGGCTCGCGGTCGCGGTGGTGACGGCTGACTGCGTTCCCGTGCTGCTCGCTGCGCCCGTCGGGACCGCGGTGTCTGCGGTGCACGCGGGCTGGCGCGGGCTTGCGGCCGGGGTCGTGAAGGCCGCCGTCGAGGTACTGGTGCGTGTTTCCGGCGCTGGCCCCGCGGAACTCGTGGCGGCCATCGGCCCGCACATCGGCCCGTGTTGCTACGAGGTGGACGAGCCGGTGTTGGAGGCCCTGGAGCGTTGCCATGGCTCGGCGGCGCGCGCTGCCGCACGCCCCGCGCGCCCGGGCCACGCTCTGCTCGACCTCGGTGGCCTGGTACGCGCCGCCCTATTCGATGCGGGACTCCCGGCTGCGGCGGTGGGCGGCGCAGCCGCCGTATGCACCCGCTGTGATCCCGAGCGTTTCCACAGCCACCGGCGAGACGGCGCCCGGGCGGGGCGGTTGCTCCACCACGTGACGGCCTCCGGACCGACGAGCAGCCAGGGTTGACACTTCACGGGCCGCCCCGTACGTTGAGGTCGGTATCTTTTCGGACCCAATCCCCAGATTTCTTTCAACTTTCGGACCGAAAGATCCGAATCTTATAGTTGCAGCTGGCTTCCACACCCCGATCGCCGTCCGGCGACCCCATTGATGCACGATTCCTCTGAGAACGGACTGATACACCCGTAGACCACACGAAAGAGGCCCATTCCGTGAGCAGCCAACGCGTGAGCGACTCCTCTTCGTCCCAGGGTGGCCAGGGGCGTCGCGGCCGTGGTCGCGGTCGCGGCCGCCGGGGTGGCAACGGAGGGCGTGACTCGCGCGGCGCCTGGGCCTCGGATCTGCCGGACGACGACTTCCGTGACGAAGACATGATCGACGACGATACCGACGAAGGCGATCGGATGTACGTGTCGGAGATCAAGGGGAAAGCCATTCCCGAGCTGGCCGAACTCGCGGAGTCGCTCGAGGTGGAAAATGCCGCTGGCTTGCGCAAGCAGGATCTGATCTTCCAGATTCTGAAGGCCCAGACCGCGAACCAGGGCAAGATCTACGCGGAGGGAGTGCTCGAGACGCTGCCCGACGGCTTCGGTTTCCTGCGCGCGCCGGACCAGAACTACCTGGCGGGACCGGACGACGTCTACGTGTCGCCATCGCAGATCCGCCGCTTCAGCTTGCGCACCGGCGACAGCGTAAAGGGGCAGATCCGCCCGCCGAAGGAGGGCGAGCGCTACTTCGCACTCCTCAAGGTCAACTCGATCAACCACGAGCCGCCCGAGGCCGCGCGGCACAAGATCCTCTTCGACAACCTCACGCCGCTCTACCCCATGGAAAAGTTCAACCTGGAGTCCAAGAGCGGCGGCATGACGACCCGGGTCATCGATCTGATCGCACCTGTCGGAATGGGCCAGCGGGCACTCATCACGTCGCCCCCGAAGGCCGGCAAGACCATGATCTTGAAGGACATGGCCAACGCCATCGCCGAGAATCACCCGGACGCGGTGCTGATCGTGCTGCTCATCGACGAGCGGCCCGAAGAAGTAACCGACATGCAGCGGAACGTGAAGGCCGAAGTGATCTCCTCGACCTTCGACGAGCCCGCCACACGTCACGTTCAGGTCGCCGACATGGTGATCGAGAAGGCCAAGCGTCTGGTCGAGCACAAGCTCGACGTGGTGATCCTGCTCGATTCCATCACCCGCCTGGCGCGCGCCCACAATACGGTGGTGCCGCACTCGGGAAAGATCCTCTCGGGGGGCGTGGACTCGAACGCGCTCCAGAAACCGAAGCGTTTCTTCGGTGCGGCTCGCAACGTCGAGGAGGGCGGGAGCCTCACCATCGTCGGCACCGCGCTGATCGACACCGGTTCGCGGATGGACGAGGTGATCTTCGAGGAGTTCAAGGGCACGGGAAACAGCGAACTCGTGCTCGACCGCAAGCTCGCCGACCGACGCACCTATCCGGCGATCGACATCAACCGTTCGGCCACCCGGCGCGAGGAGCTGCTGCTCCCGGAGGCGGCGCTCCACCGCATGTACATCCTGCGGAAAGTGCTCCAGCCGCTCTCGCCCGTGGACTCGATGGAGTTTCTCCTCGGGAAGATCAAGGTGACCGACAGCAACGCCGAGTTCCTCGAGTCGATGAACTCCTGACCTCGGCTCGGACCGCGAGCCGTCATGCCGGATCTGTTGGACAAGATCGGGGTATTCGAGGCCCGTCTCGCGGAGCTTGAGAACAAGCTCGCCGATCCGGGTGTTGCGAAGGACCGCCGCGTCTTCGCCGAGCTCGGACAGGAGCTGGCCTCGACGCGTTCGGTGGTCGAGGCCGGCGCGCGCTACCGCAGCACGCGCGCGGGTCTGGACGAAGCACGGGCCATGCTGGACGACCCGGACCCCGAGATGAAGGAACTCGCGCGCGGCGAACTGACGGCGCTCGAGCAGCGCAAGGTCGAACTCGAGCAGGAGCTGCGGCTGCTGCTGGTTCCGCGCGACCCCAACGACGAAAAGAACGTGGTGCTGGAAATCCGTGCGGGAACCGGCGGTGACGAGGCGGCTCTATTTGCAGCGGACCTCCTGCGCATGTACTCCCGTTACGCAGAGAAGCAGGGCTGGAAGGTGGACTCCCTGTCGGTATCCGACACCGGCGGCGGCGGGGTGAAAGAGGTGATCGTCAGTGTGAGTGGTGGCCGGGTCTTCAGCCGCCTCAAGTGGGAGCGCGGTGTGCACCGGGTGCAGCGCGTTCCCGCCACTGAGTCTCAGGGCCGAATCCACACCTCGACGGCGACGGTGGCGGTGCTTCCCGAAGCGGAGGAGGTCGACGTCCACATCGAGCCGAAGGACCTTCGGATCGACGTCTTCCGCTCATCGGGTCCGGGGGGCCAGAGCGTCAACACGACGGATTCCGCGGTGCGCCTCACTCACGAGCCGAGCGGGCTGGTGGTGCAGTGCCAGGACGAAAAGAGCCAGCACAAGAACAAGGCGCGGGCCTTGAAGATCCTGCGCTCGCGCCTGCTCGAGCACGAGCAGGAGAAGCAGGCCGCCGAGCGCGCCGACGCTCGGCGCGGCCAGGTCGGAAGCGGCGAGCGCAGCGAGAAGATTCGCACCTACAACTTCCCGCAGTCGCGTGTTACCGATCACCGGGCCAACGTGACGCTCCACCGCCTCGACGCCATCGTCCAGGGTGAACTCGACGAGTTGCTCGACGCCATCCACATCCACATGGCGGCCGAGGCGGAGAAAGAAGCGCTGGGAGCGTGAGCACACCCACGGAAACCACCGGAGCCGGCGCGACGCGGCGGGCCCGCGAAGAGCACAGCGAGAAGGTCTGGACCGTGCTGGAGCTTTTGAGGTGGACGGCCGACTACTTTGCTTCAAAAGGCATCGAAACCGCGAGGCTCGATGCCGAATGTCTGCTCGCGCACGTGCTCAGCGTCGATCGCCTGCGGCTCTACCTCGACTTCGACAAGCCGGTGAACGAGGCCGAACGAGCGGCCTACCGAGAGCTGGTGCGAAGGCGCGGATCCGAACGCGTTCCGATCGCCCAGATCACCGGAGTGCGGGAGTTCTGGTCGCTTCCGATACGGATCACACCCGCCGTGCTTTCCCCGCGGCCGGAAAGCGAGACGCTCGTGGCGGCAGCGCTCGAATTGTTGCCGGATCCGGAAGCTCCCGCCCGGGTGCTCGAGATCGGCACCGGGAGCGGAGCGCTGGCGCTGGCACTGGCGAGCGAGCGGCCCCGGCTGCGCATCACGGCCACCGACATCTCGCCGGCTGCGCTGGCCGTGGCGCTCGGCAACGCCGAAGGGCTGGGCGTGGCCGAACGCATCCGCTTCCTCCCGGGCGATCTCTTTGCCCCCGTGCAGAGCGAGCGTTTCGACCTGATCGTGTCGAATCCGCCCTACGTGGCGGAGTCCCAGCGCGGTTCGCTGCCCCCCGAACTGGCCCACGAGCCGGCTGCGGCCCTCTTCGGAGGTGCGGACGGGCTCGCGCTGCTCGAGCCGCTGGTGCGGGCCGCTCGCGAGCATCTCGAGGCGGGCGGTGGCCTTGCCGTGGAGTGCGCTCCCCCTCAGGCGGACCGTGTGGCGGGGTGGTGCCGCGAGGCAGGGTTTCATAGCGTCACGAAGCGGCGGGACCTGGCCGGTCGCGACCGGGTCGTGGCCGCAAGGGGGGGCGGCTGATGGATCGGATCGTGGTCCGGGGCGGCGAGCGCCTGACTGGCGAGGTCGCCATCTCGGGCTCGAAGAACTCGTCGCTCGCGCTCATGGCCGCTGCGCTGCTCGCCGAGGGCGAGACGCGGCTCTCGAACGTGCCGCGACTGCGCGATGTACACGCCATGCTCGAGCTGTTGCGCGCGCTCGGCGCCCGGGCGGAGTGGGTCGGCGCGCACAGCCTCGTCATCGACGGAGCACCGGTCTCGAATCCCGAGGCGCCCTACGACCTGGTCCGCAAGATGCGCGCCTCGTTCATGGTTCTGGGCCCGCTGCTGGCGCGCTTCGGCACGGCGCGTGTCTCGGAGCCGGGCGGCTGTGCGATCGGCGTGCGTCCGATCGACCAGCACCTGAAGGGGCTGCGCGCCCTGGGCGCCAAGGTGCGCCTGGACCACGGTTGCGTCGAGGCGACGACCGCTGGTCTGAGCGGCTCGCGCGTGAGTTTCGATCTCAATACGGTCAACGGGACACAGAACGTGATGATGGCTGCGGCTCTCGCACCCGGCGAGAGCGTGCTCGAAAATGCCGCCCGCGAGCCCGAGGTGCTCGAACTCGCCACCGTCCTGAACCGCATGGGCGCCGGCGTGCGCGGCGCCGGCGGCGATCGCATCGTCATCACCGGCGTGGAATCGCTCCGCGGCGTCGAGCACGAAGTGTCGGGCGATCGCATCGAGGCCGGAACGCTCCTGTGTGCAGCACTGGTCACGGGCGGCGACATCGAGATCACCGGTATCGACACCGCTTCGCTGGAGTCGACACTCGACAAGCTTGCGGAGACCGGGGCCGAGATCGAGGCGCAACCCCACCGCGTTCGGGCGCGGGCACCCGGGCGCCTTCGGGGCGTTCAGGTGGTGACGGCGCCCTTCCCCGGGTACCCGACGGATATGCAGGCTCAGCTCATGGCCCTGGTGGCCACGGCGGAGGGCTCCTCGGTCATCACCGAGCGCGTCTTCGAGAACCGGTTCATGCACGTTCCCGAACTTCTGCGCATGGGTGCCGATATCTCCCTGTCGGGGCGGGCGGCCCACGTGCGCGGTGTTCCCCGGCTGGCCGGGGCCCAGGTGATGGCGACCGATCTTCGGGCTTCGGCGGGTCTCATCGTGGCGGCGCTGGCCTCCGAGGGTGACACGGTCGTCCATCGCGTCTATCACATCGACCGCGGCTACGAGCGCATCGAGGACAAGCTGCGCGGGCTCGGCGCCGCAATTCATCGCGAGGGTTGAATATGGCTGCACGAACCAGCGCGAAAGGGGTTCTCCCGGTGCTCCAGAGCGGAGCCGCCGGTTTCGAAGCCGCGTTCCGGCGACTGGTCAATCGTCGCCGAGAAGAGACCGGCGATGTGGAGAAGAACACCCGCAAGATCATCGAGGGATTGCGCGAGGGCGGAGACGAGCAGCTCTTCGCATTCATCCGAAAATTCGATGGTGCCGAGATCGACTCCATCGAGGTGACGCACGAGGAGTGGGACGAGGCGGTCGAGCGGGTAGATCCGGCGGACCGCGCGGCACTCGGCAAGGCCGCGACGCGGGTGCGCGAATTCCACCGGCGCAGGATCCCCTCGAGCTGGGAGATGCGCGAGGAGGGAGGCGGTAACTACGGTTACCGGGTACGGCCGCTCGAACGGGTGGGGGTCTACGTGCCGGGCGGAAAGGCCCTGTATCCGTCGACTGTGATCATGAACGTCGTGCCGGCGTCGTGTGTCGAGGTTCCGGAGATCTTCATGGCGACACCCGCTGGACCCAACGGCGAGATTGCGCCGGAAGTGCTGATGGCGGCGCGGGTTGCCGGCGTCCACCGGGTCTTCAAGATGGGCGGTGCTCACGCGATCGCCGCGTTCGCCTACGGAACCGAGAGCGTGCCGCACGTCGACAAGATCGTGGGGCCGGGCAATGTCTGGGTTGCGACGGCCAAGCGGCTCGTCTTCGGCGATGTTGGGATCGACAGCGAAGCCGGACCGAGCGAGGTCGTGGTCATCGCGGACAAGTCGGCCACGCCGGCATGGGTGGCCTCCGATCTGATCTCCCAGGCAGAGCACGACGAGATGGCGAGTGCCATCCTCTTGACTCCCCTGAAGGGCATGGCGACGAGGGTCCAGGATCAGCTCGCCAAGCAGCTCAAGGGATTCGAGCGGAGTAAGATCGTCCGCAAGGCCTTCTCCGGACGCAGTGCCATCATCGTGTGCAAGGACCTCGATGAATGTGTGGCGTTGGCCAACCGCCACGCCCCCGAGCACCTGGTGCTGGCAGTGGATTCACCGGACACGCTGCTCAAGGACGTGAGGAATGCGGGAGCCGTCTTTCTCGGGCACTATTCACCGGTCGCTGTCGGGGATTACCTGGCCGGGCCGAACCACGTGCTTCCGACGGGCGGGACGGCGCGCTTCTTTTCGCCACTCGGAGTGGAGGACTTCTTGAAGCGGATGAGCGTGGTCCGTGTCGAGGCGCCCAAGCTGCGCGAGCTTGGCGCCGACGTGATACGCCTGGCAGAACTCGAGGGGTTTCCCGGCCACGCGAAGTCCGTGGAACTTCGGCTGCAGAAGATCCGGAAGGCGCGGCGCGAACGCGAGGCCGCACGCGCCGAGGCGGAGGTCGAGATTTGAGCAAGGGTGAAAAGATCCGGAAGGCACACGTCGAGCGCAAGACGCGCGAGACGGACGTGTGCGTTGAACTCGAGCTCGACGGGTTGGGCACCTACGAGATTTCCACCGGGATCGACTTCTTCGACCACATGCTCGAATCCTTCGCCAAGCACGGCCTCTTCGACCTGCGCATCACGGCCAAGGGCGATCTCTCGGTCGACACCCACCACACGGTCGAGGATGTGGGCATCGCCCTGGGCCAGGCGGTGCGGGAAGCACTGGGGGAAGCGGAGGGTATTCGCCGCTACGGAACGCAGGTGCTGCCCATGTCCGAGGCGAAGGTCGAGGTGTCGGTCGACGTCTCGAACCGGCCGTACCTGGTCTACCGGCTATCGCTCGACAACGACCGGATCGGAGCATTCGACGCTGCACTGACCGAGGATTTCCTCTACGCGTTCTCGCAGAATGCCGGACTCGACCTCCACGTCGAGCTCCAATACGGCCGCAGCCCGCACCACGTGGTGGAGGCCGTCTTCAAGGGCACCGCGCGGGCGCTGCGTGTCGCCGTCGAGCGGGATCCGCGCGTGAAAGGGCTTCCCACCGTCAAGGGCGCGCTCTAGGAGCCCCGGCGCTAACATCGGCTCCATGACCGTGGGCCCGGATGTGGCGGTCGTCGACTATGGCGCCGGCAATCTGCGAAGTGTCGTCAAGGCGCTCGAACGCTCCGGTGCCCGAGCGCGCGTGACGCGTGAACCGTCCGAGCTGCGCCGGGCCGACGCCGTGGTATTGCCGGGTGCGGGCGCGTTCGCCGACGCCATGGCGGGCCTGCGGGCCAAAGGATTGGACGGGGCGGTCCGCGAGACGGTCGCCGCCGGCACGCCCTACCTGGGGCTTTGCGTCGGGCTGCAGCTGCTCTTCGAAGAGGGCGACGAGCACGGTCCCACCGCAGGTCTGGGCCTGTTGCGGGGTCGCGTCGAGCGTTTCCCGGAACGCGACGCTGCGGGCGGGTTGCTGCGCGTGCCGCACATGGGATGGAACGAGGTGCACTTTACGGGGTGTCACCCGGTGCTCGAGGGGTTGCCCGAGCGCGACATCTTCTACTTCGTGCACGGCTACCGGGCCGTGCCGGCGCGGGACGACGACACTGTCGGCCACACCGGTTACGGCGGGGAGTTCGCCGCCGCCGTGGCCCGCGACAATGTCTTCGCCGTGCAGTTCCACCCGGAAAAGAGCCAGAACTCGGGCCGGCGCCTGCTGAATCGCTTCGTGACGTGGGTCGGCTCGTGCGACTGATCCGCAGCGCTTCGCTCCTTTCGCTTCTGCTGCTGGTGGGATGTCCGTACATGAATCCGCCGGTGGTGAAGCAACGGACCGTGTCTTCGGCGGGGGGCTCGACCCGTGTGATTGCCGTGATGCCCTTCGCCACCCGGCCGGGGCTCGTTGCGGTCGGTTCCGATGCCGGGATGACAGCCGACGAGGTGGCGGAGCTGCTCGCAAACTTCATGGCCGAGGCGCTCGCCGCCAACGGGGCGCGCGTCATTTCTCCGAGCGACCTGGCCACGGCTTTCCTTAGCGAGCAACGTCCCGTGGCGCGCCGCGATCCCCCGGCGGCCGCAGAGCTGGCGGCGAGCCGGTTCGGAGCCACCTCGGTGGTGATGGGCGAAGTGCTGCGCTGGCGGGAACGCAAGGGGGAGGCTTACGGCACCAACCGGCCCGCGAGCGTTGCCTACGAGATGACCTTGTACCAGGCACCGGTACCCCGCCGGCTCTGGAGTGCGCGCTTCGACCACACGCAACGCACGCTCTTGGCCGACCCGCTCACCGCGCGCAAGTACCCGGGCGGGGGTACGCGTTTTTTGACCGCGGCGGAGCTTGCGCGCTGGGCGCTGGGTCAGTCCGCCGCGTCTCTCATGGAAGGCCAGTGGCGCGCCGCGCAGTGAAACCGCCGGCGCCCTTCGAAGTCATCCCGGCCATCGACCTGCTCGGGGGGCGTTGTGTGCGTCTGTCCCAGGGTCGCTACGAAGAAGCCACGATCTACGGCGAGGACCCGGCTGCGGTGGCCGGGGACTTCGCGCGGCATCCGATCGCGCGCCTGCACGTCGTGGATCTCGATGGGGCGAAGGCGGGTCGTCCGATCAACGGCGAGGCGGTGCGCGGCATCCTGGCTCGCGCCGCGGGGGTGCCCGTTCAACTCGGCGGCGGTGTCCGGAGCCTGGATGCGGTGGAGGAGGCGCTTGCTTGGGGACTCGACCGGGTGATCCTCGGCACCGTCGCCCTGCGCGACCCCGAACTCGTGCGGACGGCTTCGCAACGCCATCCGGGCCGCATCGTGGTTGGGATCGACGCCAAGGAGGGGCACGTCGCCGTCGAGGGCTGGCTCGAAACGAGCGAGACGCGCGCCGTCGAATTGGCACCCCGCTTCGAGGCGGCCGGAGTTGCGGCGATCGTCTACACGGACATCGCGCGCGACGGCATGCTTTCGGGTCCCAACCTCGACGCCACGGCGGAGCTGGCCGACGCGGTCTCGATCCCGGTGATCGTGTCGGGCGGCGTGGCATCGGAGGACGACCTGGTGCGCGCGGCGGCTTTGCGCGACCGGGGCATCACCGGTGCGATCGTCGGCCGCGCGCTCTACACCGGGGCCGTGGAACTCGGGTCGGTGCTGGAGCGGGTCGCATGCTGCTGAAGCGGATCATTCCGTGCCTCGACGTCGACCGGGGGCGGGTGGTGAAGGGCGTGCAGTACGTGGACCACGTGGACGCCGGTGACCCGGTCGAGGTCGCGCAAGAGTACGACGCGCAACAGGCGGACGAGATCACCTTCCTCGACATCACGGCCAGCCACGAGGAGCGGCGCACCCTATTCGACGTGGTGGCGCGTACGGCCGAATCCGTCTTCATGCCGCTCACGGTGGGGGGCGGCGTGCGCACGCTTCAGGACGTCCGGGATCTGCTCAACGCCGGTGCGGACAAGGTGTCGATCATGACCGCCGCGGTGAAGGACCCGGATCTGGTGGGTGAGGCTGCAGTCAAGATTGGGAGCGCGAACCTGGTGGTTGCCCTGGACGCTCGGCGCATCGAAGGCGAAGTGCTCGTTCCGAGTGCCCGGGCGCAGGATGCGCGCGTCGCCGCGGCGGCAGTGGCTCCGGTCGTGCCCGGCGAGTCGCGGTGGGAGATCTGCACGCACGGCGGTCGTCAGCCCACCGGAGTCGACGCAGTGGCCTGGGCGCGCCACGTGGCGAACGCGGGCGCCGGCGAGATCCTTCTCACTAGCATGGATCGCGACGGCACGAAGAGCGGCTACGACCTCGATCTGCTGCGGGCCGTTGCAGACGCGGTCGCTGTCCCGGTGGTCGCTTCGGGCGGCGGCGGCAGTGCCGAGGATCTGGCGGCGGCGCTCTCGGACGCCCCGGACGGCGGGCATTGCCAGGCGGCCCTGGCCGCCTCGATCTTCCACTTTCACGAGACCACGGTGCTCGAGGTCAAGCGGCGCCTGCTGGCGTTGGGGGTGCCGGTTCGCCCCCCCATATGATGGGTTTCGCACGCTTGTTGATTCCCCAGGGGACTGCGCTAACGTATCGTTTCGCGGCGAAAAAGTTCTGTAAGCGGTTGTGTGTAAAGGGTTTTTTGGTCGTGAGACGCACGAACGTTCACTGAGCGCGTCACGGGGAGCTGTTCCCAAAATCGTTCGCACCGGGATTGAGACCGGGTTTTAGCGCTCGGTGTGAGCGCCTCCAGGAGCACGGATGGCCGTCATCAAGATTCGCGACAACGAGCCCTTCGAAATCGCGATGAAGCGCTTCAAGAAGCAGTGTGAAAAAGCCGGCATCCTCAGTGAGCTGAAGCGTCGCGAGTACTACGACAAGCCGAGCGTGCGCAAGAAGAAGAAGGCGGCAGCAGCCCGCAAACGCGCGCTCAAGAAGCAGAGACGGATGACGCGGTAGAGCGAGCAGGGCGAAGGGGCACGCGGTTGGGACGCATCCCTGACGAGATCATCGAATTGGTCCGCGACCGCGTGGATCTTGTGGACTTGATCGGGCGACACGTCAGCCTCAAACACTCCGGCCGCAATCACAAGGGTCTGTGTCCCTTTCACGACGAGAAGACCCCTTCGTTCGTCGTGACCCCCGACCGGGGGACCTTCAAATGCTTCGGTTGTGGCGAGGGTGGCAACGCCTTCGGCTTCCTGATGCGCGTCGAGAACCTGACCTTCCCCGAGGCCGTGCGTCAGCTCGCGGCCGAGAACGGGATCGAGGTTCCGGAGGCGCGGGGCGAGGGCGGTGAGACGCGGCGTCTATTCGAGGCCAATGCCGTCGCACACGAGTGTTACCGCGCGGCGCTGCGTGCCGAGGGCAATCCCGGGGCGCGCTACCTCGCGAGCCGCGGCATCGACGCCGCCGCGATCACCCGCTTCGAGATTGGCTACGCCCCGGACCGCTGGGACACCGTGGTCACCGGGCTCGAAGCGAAGAATATTCCGGCCAGCGTCGGTGAGCGCGCCGGGTTGCTCAAGGCGGGCCGCTCCGGCGGCCACTACGACATGTTGCGCGGAAGAGTCACGTTCCCGATCCGCGACGTGCGGGGCCGGGTGGTGGGGTTCGGCGGCCGGGTGATTTCTGCGGAGCAGGAGCCCAAGTATCTGAACAGCCCCGAGAGCCCGATCTTCCAGAAGCGACGCAGTTTCTTCGGGTTCCCCGCCGCCCTCGAGCCCATGCGCCGCGAGGGGCGCGTGGTCGTGGTCGAGGGTTATTTCGATCTGGTGGCGCTGCACCGCGCGGGTACCGACGGCGCCGTAGCCACCTGCGGCACGGCACTGACCGAGGAGCATGCGCGCGAACTGCGCCGGCGCACCAAGAAGGTGGTGCTGCTCTTCGACGGCGACGAGGCCGGCCAGAAGGCCATGGAGCGAGCCCTCGAGGTCTTGTTGCCCTCCGGATTGCGGGTTCACGCCGCGGTATTGCCCGAGGGAGAGGATCCCGACGATTTCCTGGCGCGCGAGGGTGCCGAGGCGCTCACCGCGCTGGTCGACGAAGCGCCCGACGCCATCGAAGTTGCGATCCGGCGCGCCGTGGCGCGCGGGTGCGGATCTCCCGCGGAAAAGGCCGACGCGGTGGCGGCGATCACTCCCTTGCTCGTGCGGCTCTCGTCGCCGGTCGAGCGCGGGGCCTGGGAGGACCGGCTCGCCCTCTCGGTCGGTGCGAATGCCGACGACGTGCGTGCGGCCGTGAGGGCGGAAGCCCGGGGAGAAGACGCTACCGAGGCCGTTGCGGTGGCGCCCCGCTTCGAGCCCAGCGAGGTGCGCAAGCTCAAGCAACTCGCGCACAGCCTCTTCGAACATCCCCACCTGGGGCCGAAAGTCGAGCGGGATCCGCTCTTGGAGCAGGCGGGGCACCCGGTAGTCGACCTGATCCGGCGCCTCGTCGACGCGGCGGCGCGCGAACGGCGCGTCGATATCGAAGAGGTCTCGGAGGGTCTCTCGGAAGAGGCCCGTTCGCTGCTCTACGCACTGGCCGCCGACGACCACCCGCCCGAGGAGTCGGTTGCGGTGCGGACCGTGGACGATACGAACCGCTGGTTCGCCGATCGACGGGGCCGCGAGCAGCAGGACGAACTTACCGAGAGGTTGCGGCGCGGCGACGCCGACAGCCTCGAGATCCTCCGCGCGAAGCACGAGGCGGCCCGCGTGCCACCAGAGAGGACGCACTGACTCGGTAGGGCCTGCGGCCTGCCGGACCGAGATTGAAAACCCCAGTTCGAGAGGAACCCCCCCCCCATGGCTCCCCCCGGAATTTCCGCGAACTCCTCCGCACGTCGAAAGAAGTCTCAGGCCAAGCTCGTCAAGCCGGCGGCTGCCGTCGACGACGTCAAGGCGGGTCCGCCGCTGCGGCGTCCGTTGCGCAAGCCATCGGTTTCGCGTGCCGACCTCGAGGGTTCCACCAACGATCCCGTCCGTGTCTATCTGCGCGAGATGGGCCAGGTCTCGCTGCTGACGCGGGAGGGCGAGGTCGAGATCGCCAAGCGCATCGAAGCCGGCGTTCACGACTGCCAGCGGGCCGCCGTGGGTTCGGCGTGGGGTGTGCTGCAGTTGATCGCGATTTCCGAAGCGCTCAAGAAGAACGAGATCAGGCTCAAGAGCGTCCTGGATGGCCTGGACGATCCGGAGGCGGCGTACACGCCCGAAGAGCGCCGAAGAGACTTCTTCCAGAAGGTCTCGAAGGCGCGGCGCATCTACGCCGAGGTATCGAAGAAGCAGGCTTCGATCGCGAATCGCCGCACCAGCGAGGAAACGCGAGAGCGGCTGCGGTCGGAAGTCGATGGCCTCTACTCCGAGATGCTCGACGGGTTGCGCGAGACCCGCTTCGCGAAGGCCCGTTTCCGGGAGCTGATCGAGAACTTCGAGGAACTCAGCGGCGAGGCCCGTGTCTTCGCGTCCCGGGAGCGCCAGGCCGTTCGCGGCTTCGGCGTGAAGCCCGGCGAGTTCAGCGAGCTGGCCATGCGTTCGAGACGCCGCAGCAGGAAGGGCCAGGAGGCCCTGGAGCGACTCGGCGGGAGCGCCGAGCGGGTGGCGTTGGCCGAGGAGCGGCTCACCGCGGTTCGCAGGGAGATGGCGCGCTTCGAAGCCGGCTGCCGCATGAGCTGTGTCGAACTGAAGGCGGCACGGGCGCGTCTGCTCGAAGCCACGGATCGCGCGCAGCGTGCGAAGAGCGAGTTGGTCGAGGCGAACCTGCGGCTTGTGGTTTCGATCGCCAAGAAGTACGCGAACCGCGGTCTCCAGTTCCTGGACCTGATCCAGGAGGGCAACATCGGTCTGATGAAGGCCGTCGACAAGTTCGAATACCAGCGGGGCTACAAGTTTTCGACGTACGCCACCTGGTGGATCCGGCAGGCCATCACCCGGGCCATTGCGGACCAGGCGCGCACGATCCGGATTCCGGTGCATATGATCGAGACGATCAACAAGCTCGTGCGCGCCACGCGTCACCTGGTGCAGGTGCTCGGCCGCGAGCCGCGTTCCGAGGAGCTGGCCGAGAAGATGGACTACCCCATCGAGAAGGTCCGCATGGTGCTCAAGATCGCGAAGGAGCCGATCAGCCTCGAAGCGCCCGTGGGCGAGGAGGAGAACTCGGCGCTCGGCGACTTCATCGAGGACAAGAACGCCCTGAATCCCCAGGAGGCGACGCTCGACAACAACCTGGCCGAAAATACGCGGCGGGTGCTTTCGACGCTCTCTCCCCGGGAGGAGCAGGTGCTGAAGATGCGCTTCGGCATCGGCAAGAGCGGGAACCACACACTCGAAGAGGTGGGCCAGGACTTCGACGTGACCCGCGAGCGCATCCGCCAGATCGAGGCCAAGGCGCTGCGCAAGCTGCGCCACCCGAGCCGCAGCCGGCTGCTCAAGAACTTCGTCGAGTAGCGACAGCCGGCCGGTCGGCCGGGGAACTCACTCGAGGTCCGGCGGGGTCACCTTTTCGATCCAGCTGCCGAAGTCTCCGGTGTAGCCGACCTCCTGTTGGCGGCCGGCCACTCGCCGGCGGAGCGCTTCGAGAGTCGCGGCGTCGATGGCCGGCTGGCGCTGGATCTCTGCCGAGATCCCGGCGGCCCGCTCCCGCGCTGCCTCCCGGGCGGCGTCGGCCAGCTTCTCTTCGCCGGCGTGGCGGTCCTCGCCGAGCCCGAGGAAGGCCTCGAGCAGCACCAGCGAGAGCGCTTTCGCGTGCTTTCGCGACGCGACGATATTGCCCTTGCCCGTGGCGACGTTTCCGGTTGCGAAGACGGACGGGTATTGGGCGAGCCGCCCCAGGTCCCAGTCGACGAAGTCGATGAGGTCGCCCTTCATCGGGATCCCTTCGATCGCGAGCGGAATGCTGCCGATCGAGCTGATGACCTGGGGCCCCCGGCGTTCGAAGGTCTCGTCGGTGGGGACGGGGCGCCCGTTTTCCATCTTGGTGCGCCGGAAGCGCAGGCCGGCCAGGCGATCGTCCTCGACGATCAGCCCGTCGGGCATGCAGAGCGGCTCGATGCTGAAGCGATACTTCCCCATCGCCTTCTCGAGCAGCTTGCGGCGGCTCGCGCGGACTTTTTTCGTGCGTGCCGCGTCCGCACCCTTGGGAATCTCGGCCAGCGGCATATCCTCGATGTCGCGGCGGTAGTAGATGGTGCAGCCCTCGAGCCCGAGGTCCTCGAAGGCGAGTTCGTGGCGCTCGAGGATCTTGGGGATTCCCTTCACCTCGAGATCGAGCATGGCCACTTCGATGCCGCGTTCCGCGAGCTTTGCCCGGGTCGTCTCGAGCATCAGGATCTTCGCCACGTCGATCGACGCGAGACCGCCGCCCACGACGATCGTGCCGTCGTGCACGTCGAAGGTCTGGCCGTCGTAAGCGGCCTCGTTCATATGGTTGAACCAGATCACGAAGGGGTTCTGGTACACGAGGCCCTTGTCGATGTAGTCGTCCGCTCCCTCGACCGGGAGCGTGCGGTCGCGCCAGGCGCCGTTCGCGAGCACCACGCCGCTAAAGCCCCAGTCGTTTACCAGCTCGGCGAACGAGACATCGCGCCCCACCTGGGTGTGCGGCACGTAGTGCACGCCCGGCTTCGACAGGTGCCGGGTGATCGCGCCGTACTCCTTGCGGCGAAGCGCCACGTGCCAGCGGGGCAGGCCGTCTTCGATCTTTCCGTAGGGCCGCGGGTTCTGCTCGAAGACCACCACGTCGGCGCCGCCGTCGGCGAGCGCCCCGGCGATCTCCGCTCCGGCCACCGCACCGCCGATTACGGCGACACAATGAGAGGGGCTTGTATGCGCCATGGCGCGGCCAAGAATAGACGGATCCCTGCGTGGTGCCAGGGATTTCCCCACCGCGCCGCCCGCGCTGGTAAGCTGTGCCGCTCACTCATTCGATGAGCCGGGCGCACGCCGCGGCGACGGGAGCAACCGACCATGAAGGAATTTCGAAACCGGGTGGCCGTGGTGACGGGCGGCGCGAGCGGCATCGGCAAGGCGCTGGCCAAGGCTTTCGTTGGCGAGGGCATGAAAGTGGTGATCGCCGACGTCGAAGAGCCGGCTCTCAAGGCCACCGCCGAAGAACTCGGAAGCGGCGCGGTGACGGGGATCGTATGCGACGTCTCGGATCCGGCATCCGTAAAATCCCTTGCCGACCAGGTCTTCGACACCCACGGCGCGTGTCACATCCTGTGCAACAACGCCGGCGTGAGCGTCGCGAACCTCGACGCCTGGCAGACCGAGCCCAGCGATTGGCAGTGGGTGCACGGCGTGAACGTCCACGGCGTGATGCACGGCATCCAGTCTTTCGTGCCGCGGATGATCGAATCCGGCGAAGAGGGCTACGTGCTCAACACCTCCTCCGGCGACGGCGGCATCTCGCCCCTGGCCCAGCAGATCGTCTACGCCTCGAGCAAGGCCGCGGTTTCGATCCTGACCGAGTGCCTGGCGGCGCAGCTCGTGGGCCGCGGCACGAAGCTGCGCGCCGCTATTTTCTATCCGTCTGGCGGCATGCTCAAGACCGGCATCTGGAACCCCAAGCGAAACCGCCCGAAGGAGCTCTCGCGCGAGAAGCCCGTGCCCGAGGGTTCGGAGACCACCTTCGACGCCTTCATGGAAGGCGCGAAGAAAGCGGGCTTCGACCTGCCGGTGCAGGATCTCGACGAACTGGCCCAGTTCACCCTCGAGGGCATCCGCAACGAAGACTTCGTCATCATGCTCGGCCGCGAGACGATGGAGGCCCAGCTGAACGAGCGCGCCGCCAAGCTCGCCCGCGGCGAATGCCCCATCGAGCTGGCCCACATGGGGCTCGGCTGACCGCAGGTGTTCTTTGACGGGGGCCCTTAGCTCAGTTGGTTAGAGCAACCGGCTCATAACCGGACGGTCCCAGGTTCGAGTCCTGGAGGGCCCACCGTCAACTCCTGCCGGCGGGGACGTCAGCGAATGTTTGCGAGCGTCGTCGTCGGTTTCCGGTCCACGAAAATCGGGGACGACCAGGCGCGGGCACCGGCGGGGGAGAGACATTCGTCGGCGTCTTTGCCGCCGCTGCCGCCGTCGCTGCGGCAGGGGTGCGTGGCGATGCAGTTGCCGGCCGGGTCGCGGTCGCAGCGCAGGGGGTCGCCGTTGACCTGGGGGCTCGGCGCCTCGACGGCGCGGACGTAGTAGACGCTGTCGCGTTCCGCAGTCGAGAATTCCACGTCTTCGAACTCGACCGCGCAGCCCGCCGCGTCGAGCGGGCAGGCGAAGCTGCGCCACGGGTCTTCGATGAGCGCGGCCACGTCTTCATCCCGGTTCTGGCGCGGGCGGATGCGCACGACCTCGATGCGCTCGATCCGCCGCCGGGTGTCCCCTGGGTTGTAACACTCGCCCAGGCAGAGCGCGGCCAGGCGCTCCGGGGCGAGCCCGTGCACCGAATGTTCCGGGCAGCCGGGTTTTTGCTCCCGGCTCCCGAGCGCGCGCACGCGGAAGCGCGGCGCTGCTGCCATTTCGACTTGGCTGCCCATGGGCACCTCGCCCGCGGGTGCGTTCAAGAGGTCGAACCACAGCAGCAGCCGCGGGCCCGAGGTTCCGTAGACCTCCTTGCGTTCGAGCGCCTGCCAGATCGACTGGCGGTCGCGCCCCTCGGCGTGCACCGCAGCCAGACCGCCAGTGTAGAAAAAGGACGCTAGGCGTTCTCCGCCGCCCGGCAGCCAGATCACGTCCGCGGGGTCGACGGCGGTCGATTCCGGTTGCGGCTCGCTGTCTTCCCGAAGCAGCGAGCGCAGCTCCTGCACGGCCGTCGCGCTGGGGGTGTCGGTCATGCCGCGCGCGCGGAATTCCTTGTAGCCGGTTCCCGGCCGGGCGGTGTGGTTGTCGCTCGATGCGATGAGACCGAAGCGGAAGCGCTGCTCGGGATCGTCCGTCGCGCCGGGAACCCCGGCCCCCGAGACGGCGAGGGCGTTCTGGACGCTCCCGCCCGGGCGGTAGCGAAACGCGGGCTCGAAGCAATCGGTGCACTGTCCGGAATCGAGCCAGTCTTCGGCGTGCTCGCCGGGAATGGTGAGCAGGCCGCCGCGGGCGGCGGCGACGAAGTTATGCCGGGCCTCGGCGGCCCGCACCTCGCACTCGCCGGCGTCGAATCCCGCGGCGAGGCAGCGTTTGCGGATGATCTCGCCCGCCTGCTGGCAATCCGGCGTGAAGCCGTCGCTGGGCTCCGGGCAGCCGGGCGGCGAGTCGTCGGTGAGGTGCCGCCACGGCCGGTACTGCTCGGAGTTTCCGTGGCCCGAGTAGACTTCGATCAGCGTCTGGCGCTTGGGATCGTGCTGGCCGCCCGCGAGCTGCCGTTCCCAGTCGATCCCCGCCGGCGATGTGTTCCCCCAGGCGTTGCCGTGGGGAATTACGAGTGAGGCGAAGCCCCAGTCGTCGAGCTTCTCGAAGAGCTCGCGGGGTGTGGCCACGGCCTCCGAACAGCTGGCGGGAAGCTCGCGGACTGGGGTTTTCGGGTCGCAGAGGGGCATATCCATCACGGCGTCGCGCAGGGTCAGCAGGTCGAGGTAGCGCTGGCGGTTCGCGAAGTCGCGCACCGACAACGCGAATAGGGGCAGGTTTCCACGCGGGTCGCGCATGGCCCGATAGCCGTTTCCGAGCGCCGCGATGGGCCGTGCCGGCGTGCGGTCTTCTTCCGTGTCGCGCAGGACAACGTTCTTGTGGCCGTAGTGGTTCTGCGGAGCATCGGCCATCTGCGTCCATTCCCAGCCGAGGAATGCGACGAGGTCGGGCGAGTCCGGGTTGCCCGCCACGGCATTGCACTGGCGGATCGAGTCCTTGATCTCGCTCCACATCTTCGGCGTGAGACTCTCGGCGTGGTCGTTGAGCGAAAAGAAGTCGAGCTCCGCGCAGTAGCGGGCGAAGTCGCAGGCATCGGCCGGGGGATGTGTGCCCTCGCCCTGCATCAGCGGCAGGCTCATCAGGAAGGCATCCATCGAGTAGGTGGTGTGGACGTGCAGGTCGCCGAAGAGGATTTCCTTTTGCGTTTCGGCCCCGATCGCACGGGCCGCCCGTTCCTGCGCGCTGCGTTCGCCGGCGATCCAGTCTTCGGGCAGCGGTTTGCGAGCGATCGTGCCGGGAGTCTCCATACGGCCCAGCACCCCGTAGATCGCCGCCAGGCCGTAGCCGACGGCCGCAACGACGAGCAGCGCCGCGACGCTTGCGATTTTTCTTCCCATGGACCCTTGCCTTGCTTCATTCGCCGGTGAAGACCGGCCGGCGCTTTTCCATGAAGGCCCGCATGCCCTCGGCCTGGTCCCGGGTGCCCGCGCAGCTCTTCACGGCCGCGCGCTCTGTGGCGAGCGCTTCGTCGAGGGGGGCCCCGGCGGCACCGACGACGCAGCGCAGCACGCCGGCCACCGCGATCGGGGGCATCGCCGCGAGTTCCTGGGCCAGCGCGTGGGCCGCGGCCTTGAGCTCGTCGAGGGGGTGGACTTCCTGCACGAGGCCGATCCGGAGCGCCTCGGGGCCACTGATCTTCTTGGCGCGCAAGATCATGTCGAGTGCGCTGTCGCGGCCCACGCAGCGGGTGAGCCGCGCGGTTCCGCCCCAGGCCGGCACGCTGCCCAGGTCGAGTTCCGGGAGCCCGATGCGTCCGCCCTCGGCGGCGGCGAGCCGGAAGTGGCAGGCCAGCGGGAGCTCGAGGCCCCCGCCCAGGCAGTAGCCGAAGAGCGTGGCGATGGAGGGCTTGTCCATGCTCTCGATCCTGGCCAGCACGCGCAGCCGCTGGTCGAAGACGGCTTCGGGCCCGCCGCGCGCCGCAGCCCCGGCCGGAAGCTGCTTCAGGTCCATGCCCACCGAAAAATTGCGGTCGCCTTCGGCAGTGATCACCAGCGCCCGCACGGCCGGGTCGTTCGCGGCCTCGTCGAGCGCGGCTTCGAGCGCGTCCATGTACTCGAACGTCATGCGGTTGATGGGCGCGTCGTTGTTGCTGAGCGTCAGCACGCCGCCGTCGCGTTCGATCAGAAGGGGATCGGTCTCGGGCATGTCGGGTTCTCCCGGAATTTCCTTTGACAGGTTTTTGATCTCGCGTTTCGCGGCCCCCGTGCCATCGCTTCCCCGCTTCGCCTCTCTACCACAGGGGGCCGCCGCAGCCTAGTCGCCGCCGCCGTTCAGGTAGCCGAGTTCGCGAAGCCGCTCGAGTGTATCGGGAGGAAACTCGGTTGGCTGGGCGGGGCGCCCGTGCGCGGGAGCTTCGACGGTTGCGTGCAGCTTCACCAGCAGCTGGTCGCGGACGGCCGGGTTTTCAGCTGAAAGATCCCGGGTTTCGCCGGGATCATCCACGAGGTCGAAAAGCTGTGTTGCGCCGGTCGTCACGTCGAGCACCAGCTTGTGCGGCCAGCGCACCAGCGCCTTCTGCTCGCCGCCGCGCAGCGTATTCTCGGCGACGAAGACGCGCTCGGTTGGCGGGTCCCCGCCCAGGACGGTCTTCCAGAGCGAGCGTCCGTAGAGCCCGGGCTCCGGCTCAGCGCCGGTCGCGGCGAGAATGGTGGGGAGCACGTCTGCGATCGAGACGGGCGCAGCGACCCGGCGCGCCCGGGCACGGGGTGCCCAGATCACCAACGGCACGCGGAGCAGCTCCTGGTAGACGCTGTGACCGTGCTCGAAGCTCCCGTGGTCGAAGAATTCCTCGCCGTGGTCGGATACGAGGATGATCAACGTGTCGTCGAGGAGGCCGCGTTCTTCCAGGCCGTCGAGGAGCCGGCCAATTTGTGCGTCGATGTAGAGAAGCTCCTCGTCGTAGGCGCCCGCGATGAATCGCCGGTCTTCGGGCCGGTGCGCGACGCGGCTGGCCCGAATGCGCCGGAGATCACTTACCGGGTAGCGGAGGCCTCCGTCGTAGTCCCCGGCGAAGCGCCCGCGAAAGGGTTCTGGTGGGTCGTAGTCGAGATGCGGATCGAATAGGTGCGCCACGATGAGAAACGGCGTGTCGCGCGGCTGGTCGATCCACCTCAGAGTGCGATCTACGACCGCGTCTGCGCGCCGCATATTCCAGTTGTTGCCGGGTTCGTGATCGTAGTTGGAAAAGCCGCGGGCGAGGCCCCCGCGCGCGTGCAGGAAGGGATTGTTGACGATGGCCGCGGTGGCGAAGCCGCGCTCGAATAGAAGCTCGGCGAGTGTGCGGACGCCATCGTCGAGACGGCCGATCGAGACACCGGGCGCCCCGGGGTCCTGTGCGCTGCGTGCCGCCCCGTGCCGACTGGGAAGGTGGCCCGTGTAGATCGAGGCGAAGCTCGGAACCGTCCAGGGTGAGGTCGCCAGCGCCTGCTCGAAGACGACGCCCCGCGTGGACCATTCGTCGAGCCGGGGAGAGGTGGGTCGCTCGTGGCCGTAGAGTCCGAGATGATCGGCGCGCACGGTATCCACCACCAGGAGGACGACGTTGCGCGGAAGTTCGTTCGCTGCACAACCGCAGAACGCGACGAGGCCAATCGCGGCAGCGCCCCGCGCCTTCCCTCGACGCATCGCGTGATTCCCTCGACGCATCGCGTGTGCCTTCATGCCATCCGGTTCTCATAGAATAGCGGCACGCGGCGTTCCCGACTCGTCCGCGGCGTTCCCGACTCGTCCGCGGCGTTCCCGACTCGTCCGCGGCGTTCCCGA
>MPME02081489.1_pt1 | contig 24553 bp, 26 predicted proteins | sample 1617261 | NCBI WGS metagenome assembly MPME02 (sample SAMN05944811, study PRJNA350692) | marine metagenome | biome: marine; feature: ODZ; material: water; isolation source: 150 m water sample filtered on 30 um supor filter | place: Pacific Ocean | collected 2012-04-09 | depth 150m m
TGTAAACCTTCGACATTATCCTTATATTGTTCATAAGAACGAGGCCAGTTATATCCTTCTGGCCTTGATGGATACTCTCCTTCATATAATGATTTTAATGATGGGAGCTCTTTTGCTTCTTGTATATCTGATTGTAACATATACCACATTCCAACTAATGATGCTATGCCCGTTGCAGCAGCTATCATTGTTTTGACATCTAATGCGAACTTTGTTTTCATTACTGCATCTTGACTTATATCTATTGGTTGTACCACTGCTTTCTCCTCTATAACTGGTTCTACATGTTGAGTATCTAACATTGCATCTGTTAAATCCTCTAATGTAACATATCCCAACTCAACTAAAATCTCTCCTAATTTTCTCTTATCACCGGCAACCTGTTTTTGGATTGCTTTCGCAAGTTGTCGCTTTGTTATTACATCAGCATCACATAATATTTGTCCTAATCTTTGTCCATTTCCTGCCATTTTAAATTCCGTATTTATTTGTTGTTTTATTTTTATTGTTTTTTAACCATCTCTTATGTTGAACTGCAGTTCGACCTTCTGTGGCTAACTTTTTATTTAACAACATACGTTTTCTTTTTCTATCTTTTGCCGCTCTATTTGGCATTTTATCTCCCACCATAATTATAATATGGCGATTCTTCTGAATCTGTTTCTATTTTTAAATTTTTAAATTCTATTATACCATGCATATTAGCCTCTATATATGGATTGAAAAATGTTCCGTCACCATCACCACTTACTATCCAACCATCACCACTTTCAGTTATTGATTCTATATTTGCGATTCCAGAGACACTATGATCAAATTCACCGATTATTTCCATAAATACCTTTTTATCTGATTCTACTCCTGGATATGGATACACTCCCCTATCAATTGGTAATCCATTGGTTGAATCACCATTCCAATCTACAAATATCACTGCATAGTGTTCTTTAGTTAATTCTACTCTACCTGGATCTTTTTGAAAATGAATGACTAATATCTTTTTAATATATGTAGTACTATCTTCATCATTAAAGTATTCAACCGCTTCACCATACGTTGTTATTCTTTCATACTCTGCTTCTACATCTACCTCTTCACCATTCAACCATAATTTCATTGAAGATTCTTCTTCAACTATATTATCTTCACAACTAAATGTGAATAACATAAATAAAGATAATAAAATTTTCTTAAACATTTTATCTCCAAAAAATTCCCAATAATATTATTATTAATCCTACTCCAACTAAAATCAAAGATTTCTTTCCACCAAACCAAGGTATATCTTTACCAAAAATATGCCATTTATAATCTACTGGTTTCCAAATTTTACCATAACAAATATAGTTAAGTGCAGACTCATATAAAAATGAACCTATTAACCAAGCACCTATACCTAATAAAAAGAAAGATTTAACTGGTACACTACAACATGGTTTCATAAAATAAGCAGTAATTACTGCACCCCATATACCAAGATTTTCAAATATTCTCCACCCGTGATAATCCATAATCCCATTTGTATCATGATTAGGATGAATTAATTTATTCTCTTTTCTTCTTTTTGGTTTTGCCCAAGTATATCCTTCTGTAACTCCTTCACTAAACCAATACAGTATAATAAATAATGGTAATAAAATTTCTAATATCATTTAACGTCCTCCTAATTTAATAAGTCCTGCATGCCCTCTACGGATTACTAGCTTCTAATGTTTTTTCTACGTCCTCAATAGTTGCACCAAGAGCTGCATCATACGCTGTCAAAATTGCGTACATCTTTGAGTTTTGTGTGGTATGTATCATTGAATAAACATTGTCTTCAATGCTTTGTGTTAAGATATTAACAACCTGTTGGTGCCAAATATTAAAGTTTCGGATAAATTCTTCTGGAATACCCGCTCGTCTTGCGTCTGCTATATAATTAGATACAGTCTCATTTAAATTTTTAGTCACTACTGAATTTAACCGAGCATCTGTCATCATATTAAAATCATTGTTTTCTACAAGTCCTTCTAATGCTTCTTGAAATGCTACAAATTTAATTGTTAAAAATTCTCTAGCATTGTCTGAAACTTGTAACCCCGGAATAATCAAATCAACCCACGTATCAGCATGAGTAAATAGAGAATGATTTAAGAGAACAGATGTATCAATGATACCTGCCTCCATTTTTCTTTGTTCCATCCACCCTTGAGTTAAGATTACTCCCATAGGTGATAGACCCGTTATAAAGGCTACTATAATAGTAGCCATACTTTTATTTATAGTCATTTTATTTCTCCTAATTACTAAACCCTACAAATTGATAATTTAAACCGACTTTAATATCATATGCTGGTCTGTCCCAATAATCTAAATATTTTCCTTCAACATAAAATCCTAAATTTTCTTGTAATTTAAATCCAATCACTGCCCCAATATCATAATCATACCAAATCTCTGTTCCTGCTTCTAAAAATTCAAAATCAGCAGTTATATTTCCATCTTCTTCGTGTTCAGAAAAGGCGATGGCGTTATGAAAAGAATATTTATCCATACCATAATGATAAGGATATATACTTCCCCAAATATGAAACCAGTGATTATCAGTATATTTATAATAATCTATTCCAAGCGATACTGATATTTCTCTTTGATTTCCTAAATCTTTTACCTGTTGATTAAACCACTTTTCTAACAATCCTGGAAAATGATATTGATAAAATTCTCTATCAGTCATTGCCATTAATTCGCCGTCCGCATCAAACCATCTCCAATCATAACCTACAAATCCTACATATTCACCAGTTGAATTATCATAAATTGAAAATCCTTCTCCATCTGGAACACCATCTCCATCTAAATCTATACTATATGACATATCATCTACACCAAATTCATCTTCTGCGAAATCCCACCAAGCTGAAGAATACCAAGATGTATCGATAATTGTGGGTGCGAATCCATATACTGGATGTGATCTGCCACTTAATCCAAATGAAATATTAAAGCTTGCCGTTTCAGAACTAAATTCTTTTCTTAATCTAAAATCGGCTTGGCCAAATCTTAAATCTTCCATTTCTAAATCTTGATATTTTATCTTAGCAATAAACCAATTACCAAGATATCTCAGAAAATATTCTTGTGATCTAAATTGTTCATCCCACCTACGATTTTCAGAATACTTTATGAGATACTCAAATCCTTTTACTCTACCTATTGTAGCCGCTTCATTAGGATTTTCTTGACCACTACCTTTATACCAATCACCACCAACTCCAGCGTTTTTAACACCCCGTTTTGGTTCATAATTAAATCGTGCTATTTTTCGTATTCCAAACGATAAATCAAAATCCGGGTCTAAATCTCTTTCTTCTTTATGTACATTTAATTCACCACTTAACCAATTTTCCTCTCCTGTTTCGGGGTCAATCATTGAAAGTGAATATCTATCTTCTTCCCATTTTGGTGAAGTTAAATTGAATCCGGCATAAACTGTCGAATACTTAAAAAAGTTTTGAAATGCTCCCCCTATTTGTCCAAATAAAAAAGATGTTGATAACAACAGTCCAACCAATAATTTCTTCATTTTTATCTCCAAATAAAAAGTTTTTTACAACTATAAATATTCTATTACGTAGAAAAATTTTGTTTATAATCTAATTTGTATCAAATCTTACAACAAAAGAAAGTGCTAATTCCTTTTCATTTTTTACAGGTTTAGCAAGTTTGCCAACAGCTAACAATTCTTCCTCATCATTATATAATCCTATAGTAGAAACATAAGTATTAAAATCAGAATGTGTTGCTACACCTATTAACTCAGTTCCAATATTATACGAACTTTCATATGAACTGGTTGCATATCCAAGTAAATCATATGGAAATCCATCAAAATTTGTTTTAGCAAATACAGAAGCACTAAACGCGTTTGTCGCCATAGATACACTACCACTTTGTCCTACCTTTAAAGTTTTACTGGTAGTTCCAATAAACTCATTTTCATCAACTCTACAAACATATTCTCTTTCATATATTTTTTCAGTCGAATTAAATTTTATAGTAAATCCATCAGTTCCTTTTCCGGTTCCAACTGTAGAATAAGAACCTGTATCTGTTATAACAGCTACTCCATCATTATAAAATATATTACCAACTACACTACCACTATTCGTAGTATCAGGCGTTCTGTTTGAATAACTTGAACTATATGCAACATCATAAAGATTTCCATAACCATCATCTTCTAATATAATAGTAGACGCTGTACTATCGTCTGTGATTCTTACTGACTTTGGTTGGATTATTTGTCCAAAATATTTTTGTGGAATGTTTATTAAGGTTGCGGTATCATGTAACTGTCTTGTATAAGGTCTTCGTAAAGATAATTTGGTATTTTCCAAAACATCTTCAGAAGTATAGTTAACTATGGCGTCAGACGCTGATGGTACTCCATTTATGTAATCAATATAACCTTTCATATCACTTATATCTTTATAATATAACTTATTTATTGTTTGCCAAAGAGGTACATGAAAAAATGTTCTTGTTTTTGGACTATCAACACTTCCGGTTCCAAAACTCGAAGACGCGGCATTAGCAGTGCTAAAATTATATAAATTGGAATCTGTTCCTTTTACGAGAGATACACTATAAAACCCACTTCCACTATCTGTATTACTAAAAGTGAAAGTTTTATGTACATAAAATGATGTTATTGAAACATCTTCGGGTTCAAGATTTTTCTTGAATGACATTTTTGAACCCCTTTAAAAATCGAGTTTTACTTTGATTAACGCTTCCCTTGATCTGGATTTTAGAATTGGTTTACTTAATTTTGCTATAGCTAACAACTCATTTTCAGAATTATATAATCCAACACTTGTAACATATGTTTTTGGATCAGACGCAAACGCTGTAATTATTTCTTTTCTACCAGCAACTGATTCTGTATAATAAGTTTCATTAGTAGTAGCATTAAATTCTTTAGAGGTAGCTCTAACAAAATAATGACGAGATGTTATTTCTTCTTGTCTTTTCATTTGAAAATATGCTCCACCAACAATACTATCAAATATTTGTCTATTATTCTGTCCATCTGCATTTGACGCTACAGCTGTAGTTAAAAGTAATGGTGATGTTGCCAGTTTAACTGGATTTAACATTATAAGTCCCAATTTTGGATAAAAAGTTCCATAAGACCCATAAGTTGCAGATTCAGCAGTTGCCGCTGTTTTAATAGTTGTTCCACCTACCAATGATCCACTAACAACATTATATTCTGGTAAAAAATTTCTTTGATTTGCATTACCACCTTTATTCGCAGAAGAATCATCAATAAGTTTTATTCTATTAGCACCACTACCAAGCCAAAGTTCCCAACCACCAGGTTCTATTTCTTCTCTAATTCTTGCTCTATTAAGAGACAACGCATAAATTTGTCCTACATCTGATTTACCACTAAATGTAAATTTTGTAGTTTGTGGTGGATTAACTAAACTATTAAATTGACCCCACACTGCCGCTGAAGTTCTATCACCAGTAGCTCCAACTGTTCCTAATGACCCACTTCCTTGATAGTGACCATACGCAACACCAAATTGTACAGACGCTGAAGCGTTAGTAGATGGATTATATTTGTAAACATCTAAGGCGTAATCACCAGTACTTCCACTCTGAATAGATGAAGTATAAAATGTAGTAATTGACGATGCTCCATCTTGCCAAACACCAGATGTTACTATAGCAACATCATGTACTACATCTTCTGTTGTTAAAGTTTTATAAAACGCCGCCATATTTTAATCTCCTATATTAACCTTCCGTGTCCCAATAATCATCTACTGATGGTTGTGGGCCATACGGTGATGTGTTAGACGCTACATCTTTCGTAACCGTAATAGCAATTACCTTAGATAAACCAGAAGTATTACCTGTTATAGTAACTGTTGTTGTAGCTTGTGCATTAATAGGTTTAGCTACTAAATTAACTGATTTAGCAACACGACTTTTGCCTGTTAAGTTAGAGTGGAATCCAACAACATTTAAATTATCAATTACAAATGTATATGTTTCTTCAGGTGCACCTATAGTAGTGGGTGCAATTGCAATAGTTGTTAACGCTTCTACACTTGTATAATTTTCTTGGTCAACATTAAGTTTTGCACCAGCTAAAGTTTGATTCACTAAAAAACTCCTAAAATTAGCTCTATTAGGAGTAGCTTCTAATAGTGAAATATTTTCAATAACAGTACCATATGAATCCGATCCATTTGGATGTGTTACATCATATAAAGTATAATCAACTTCTTCATCACTTAGAGCAAATTTAGTAATTTTAAAATTTCCACCTCGTGATAAAATCTGACGACCTCTTTTTGTTAAAATAGCATCAACTGTAATCGTTGAATTATCTAAAAATCCCATATTATAATCTCCAAAGATTTAATTGTGTATATAACTTTTCTAAAAATAAATATCTAAATTCTAAATTTTTATACATTTTAATTATCCTTCATTTTCAACAACTTCCAACTCAGAAATACCAACATCCACTGGTACCGCAACTGTCGGTGCAGAAATTCTTACAATTACAGGTAAATCACCATCAGTTGTTGTATTCTTAGTTTGTTTAACACCTTCAAAAAAAGACCTATTCCACGCTGTTATATATTGATATTCCGGATCCAAATCCGTTGTTGCTAATGATTTAGATGAATAATAATTTATAAATGCATCAGGATTATCAAGTCTTTTAACAGTCCACGTTGAATATTTTAATGGTATATGTGTTTCTGTAGTACCACTTCCTGAAGTTAATCCAAGATATGTTTTTTTATAATCTTCAGTTGTATTATAATAATATCTATATTCTCGATTATTTACAGATAATCTATTATTTAATATAACAGCACCAGTTGCTTCTTGAAATACCGAATCTGGGCCACCGAATTTAGCAGAACCTGAAACATATAAAGTTCTATCTTCATATCCATTATTATACATACCATCTTTAAACGCAAATTTATATAAGGATGGTGATCTCCACAAATCTGATTCAACTGTTCCAGTATAATTTCGATATTCAGTACCTAGTGTAAGTACCGCACTACCTGAATCTGTATTATCAACTTGTGATAAATTAATTGTTTTTTCATATTTAGGTTCTGTAGAACTTGGGTTATTTCTTTGAACTGGTGATTTAGGCCTTTCAAATATATTACCCTCAATCAATGTTGCCATATGAGTTTTTGCTCGAGCTGGAACTAAATGTTTTAATTGTTTAAAAAGTGCTTGGTCATAATATTTTATTAAACGCATATAATCCCAAAAATCATTATTGTCTTTATATTTTTTAAAATATTCATTAGAAATATTTTTAAGTTCTCTATATTCAGATTCAAATCTATCTCTTGGATCACCAATATACTGATTAAAATCTAAATCACTCATTGCAAAAATTATATCTTCATTTACTGCATCAACTGGTGAAAAATAAATTCCAAGTTTTGGTGAGTCTAACGGTGAAAAATCATTTGAACTATAATCCCACCTATTTACTCTACTAAGAGATGCACCTGAACCTGATATAAAATTATTTTCAATTCGTATTTTATCAGCTAATCTTCTGTTTGGGCCATAATTTGGAACAAAAGTTTTTGTTTTATCTATTACTGAATGAAAGAAATTTCCTGTGAATCCATGTGCACTACCACTTTGCATATACGATTGATCTGCACTTGAATCTCTAATATCTATGTTTGAAGATAAATCACTATCATCATTCAATGAATATCTTAATACCAAATCAGTATATGACGCTGACGGATGGTTTCCATTAAATGATTTTGGAGCCGCAACATGATTATCAAACGCTTCTTCTTTCAATGGTGAATTCCAATATCTAAATTCCATCATTGAACCACTAAATCTTGATGCATTAAAAATTGCAGAACCCGTTCCACTCGAATGTCCACCAACATATACAGTTCCACTACCCGTCCATGCTGCATTGTAAGATGACGAAACTGTGTGGTTTGTTGAACCACTTACTATTAAATTAGATTTAGAAGAATGTATAATTCTATCAACACCAGAATCATATTTCTTTACAAATAATTCATAATTAAAAACATCTGTTATAGTATCCGTATTAGCAGATGTTTTTCTTACAGATACATCATCCCAATAAACTACAGATTCTGGTTTTTCATTTCTAAATTGTATACCAAGTTTTGATGTATTTGGAAATTTTACTGTTTTTTGAACTTGAACTTGTTTCCATTCGGCTTCATCTACCCCAATTTTTTCAGATGTTTTAGTTCCACCATCTTGTAGCGTATAAAGTGTTTCATCATCCCAATTAACAACATTTTCATTAGAATCTAATTCATAAATTCTTAAACTTACTACTGAATCAACCTTGCTCGCTGAAGCTTTTGCAAACGCAGAAAACATAACAGTATCAAATTGTGATACACTTGTTACTGATGCGTTGTAACTTGTATTAACAGGGTCATCTTTAAATAATAAAGTATATGATGCATCATTTTTTGAAGTATTAGTATGTTTTATAGCTTTTGTTCCAGTTCGAACTCCAATAGGTTCAATTGATGAACTTACTATTGCTAATGTACCATTTACCGCACTATCTGTATCTGTTAAAAAAGGCGGATTAAATAAAGAACCTGTTTCAAAACTTGGATAACTAAATAATTGTTCACCCATTTTTGTTTTTTTCAACATTACTGAATAAAATTCATTATCATAAACTGGTAATTGAGAAGAAGTTATTTCTTGATATCCACTATCGCCTGATAACATAAAAGCTACACTTCCATAATTATCTGTAGAACCATTATCTTTTAATTTAATAGCCCATTTTGTATCTTTCTGAACTAATATTTGATCAGAACCTGTTGGGGATTTAAATCTAAATTCTACTGTATCTGGTTTCCTACTACTATTAGTATCATTTACCCACGTTGTTCTTATATACTGTGAACTTCTAAACCCTAATGCTTTTGTAAATTTTCTTGTTATTTCAAAATTAGCTTTATTATTCTTTTTTTGTAACCCACCATATTCTCTTACTCTAAGAATTGTACTTGGAATACCATAACAACTCAATATTCCTTTTAACGATGTAATGGTGCCTTTTGTTTTTAACAAAAATGGCATACTCGATATTAATCTTTTAGTTATCTCTTTAGAAATATCCCCCTCACCTGGAGAATCAAGTGAACCAGAAGTATACAACGAATATGAAGTTCCACTTAATTTTTGACCAAATCCAACTCTTTCTAATCCGAGTAAATCCGTACCATCTTTTATATTCCAACCAAGTGATTGTGCTAAACTGAATACTAACTCTTTAGAAAATCCTTTTGATAAATCATTTTGTCTATCAGTTATGTCCGATAACGCTTTAGTATATGTCCAAATTACATCAAAGTGATGACCCATCATATCAATAAAATCTAAAAATTGCTCATTTCTCACATCATCTTTAACGTGTGCTGGCAATAAATTAACCAATCTATTTGGATTTTCTTTATCATATAATGAAGCACTATATAATTGACCAGTTTTATCTACCGTTGAACCATACCAACTTGTAAATAAACTATTTGAAGAACTAACAGGTTTATATGGATCAAAATAAGTTCCACTACCTGTTTTAGGCCAAGTTGTATCAAAAAATTCACCCATAGAACTTGATTCATAAGAAGAACTTATATTATATAAATATTTTTCATAATCATCAAAATTATTTTTAGTATCTCTAATTCTATCATCCCACATCTTTAAATCTGCATTAGCATTTGTAACACCAACTAAAGATGAACTTTCTTGTGTATAAGTTTCAATTTTCTCTATTTTATATTTAAAATTCTTTAATCTCTTTTCTGCCGAAGAAAAATTTACATAATTATCATAATTAGTATAATCAATATTTAATTCAGTTGGATGTAAACTACCTGTTAAAAATTTATCTTCTATTTCCTTTTTAAGTTTACTGTCTGTAGTTGTTAACTCAGAATAACTTTTGAATGTAGTTGAACGATTTGTTACAGGAGAATCAACTTGTGATGCATCTGGTTTTCTTAAAACTAAAACATCTTCATCTTCTTGATCGTATGGAACTAATTCAATTGTTTTTGTAAGTTCAGGTAACATTTCTCTGACTACAAATGTTTTATCTTTCTCTTCTATATCGTCTGATAATGGTTCATATAATTTATAAATAACAGAATATGGTATTTCAGGAAAAGTAGTTATATCAGTTTTTGTATTGGTAACTAATAACAAATTATCATCACCAAAATGTAAATAAGTATTTAAATCTCTTTTATCTAAATGTTTATAAGATATTGTCCACGAATCAAAACTATCTTGTGGTTTCTTCATTGCTGCTAATGGTTGTAATCTTTTTTCAAATGCCTCCCAATTTTGGTTTATATGAATTTTATTACCATCTACTTTTGTAATACCCGCAATAAAAGGTTTGTAAACTGGAATTTCATCAAGGTCATTAACTCCTATAGTAGTCTTTTTCATTTCAAATTCAAGAGTATAAGTATGAGCTGGGTCTTCATCTTCAGAAGGTATAACTTCTAATTTTACCAAAAGTCCACCAGTAACTTGTTGTTTTGCCAGTTGGTACTGATACTGATTCAATGACACTGATTCTAATTCTAAATCAGTTCCAACAATTGTAAATTCAATTGGAGAAAGTGCTGCTTGAGTTTCAGTTTTCATAACTGCAAAAGAACCAATTTTATGTAATGTCCAAATAATCTGACTATCTACAGGTAGTGATAAAGGATCACGTAAATCCTCTGAAAGTGTTAATTTTATTGGAATATCAGAAAATCCAACATATTTTCCTTCAACATTGCGTAAACCACTTACTACTCTAATAGCACCAGGTTTTGTTTCAGTAGCCGCTGTTTTTAATATTTGTGGTATTGTTATATATGATGCCATATTATTTAACTTGTAGTTTCAATACACGCTGGTAAGTGTAATGTATTTTCTTGATTATTTTGATTAGTTATACGTAATTTAACATGATAATGACAATCTTTACTTCTCAATCTAATTTTAACAGTTCTACCTGCTTCATTATCCGCTTTAAATTCAAGTGGAGTATTAGGATCAGCATCTGTATTTAGAATATCTAAATCTTGATTTGTTACTGCTTTCCAAGCTGTGCCGTAGTAATGGTTGCGCGCACTATCATCTTTATCATATCCACCAAATATCCAATGATATGTAGTTGCTGTATCTGGTTTAATTGAATTACTTTTCAATACAATTACAGGTTTTTTATCAAAATCGCGCCGATACTGAAATACTGGTGGTTTTAAAAAGTCTTCATCTAAATTTGTAATTGCAGAAATACTTTCATAACTCACATTTCCTGGTAATTTATTTTTTGATAAATCACGATAAACTCCAGTCATATCTGTTGGTAACTTACCATCTTTAAATGTTTCAAGTATTTTTACAAAATGTAAATCACCGCTTTTATGTTCAGCCGCTTGTATATTAGAAATATAAAAATTAGCTTGAAATTCATCACCACTTTCTATTTCTTCCAGTCGAGTTTCTATATTACCAGTATTTTCTGTTGATGCCTGTTTAGCTATGTACGAGTGTAAAAATGCACCATTTAATCTAATTTCACCACCGACCATTTGAGGTAAAAATGTTTGTTCGGGTGGTAATTCCATAATTAAACTTTCACCCTCTTTAGAATTATTACTATTAAATTTTATAATACTTGTAGTATCTCCAGTAGAGGCTACTTTTTTCTTTTGTTTTTGTAAATAAAAAAAATCTTGTAAATATCTTTCGTTGTGTATCTCTTGAGTTGCAAGTCTTATTTCTTTTCTTGATGGTGATATTTCATGAATAAAATATTTATATTCTCTTAAAAATAATTGTTTATGAGTAGTTCTTTCAAACATCTCACCATTTGGGTCTATAGCTACATTACCATTTTCATTTGAGTCAACTCCTTCAGGTGGATTAAATATTGTACCATCCGCATAAACTAAAACATTTTGATAATCACCCGCTAATTTTCTTAAAAATTTATATTTTACTACATAACGACCTCTATCATAACCCAACTTTCTTAATATAGTTCCAGTTTTTAATTTTACAGTATCATCTGTATCTAATTCATAATCTACAGAATCTACTACAGAACTTTCTATAAAATTCTCATTAGTATCATAAATGTATACTTCTACAAAATCTCTACTATCTTCACTAAATCTTTGTCCTAAATATGAAAATTTTGGATCTGTAAAATCAAGGGTCTTCGACCCCTTTATTTGTAAAAGTTCTCTGTCTTTTTCTGATAATGTACTTGCCATAATTTTTCCATTTTAATCTATTAAATCACCATCAGGTATTCCATCAATAATACTTTGTTCTATTGAAGTAACCTCATCAAATGCATAATCACTTGCAAAGAAAGTAGCTAAATCAGGAAATAATCTTTTTTGATAACTTTCTATTAACCATTTATTAAAATCAGTTGGATCTGTATTACTTACTACATCACCATTTTCAAGTCCTTCAGGTAACGTTTCTATAAATTTAACTTCCAGTAATTCAGTCATAGTTCTATCTAAAACTGTATCTAAAAGTTTACCTTTTGTATACAATGGATAATCACTTTTAGATTTTATTGATTGTAATTTTTGTTGGTCTTCATTTATATAATCTTTATAAACTGTATCAGTAACTACTACGTCTTCTATACCATTACCAGTAAAAATATCTTCGAATGAATATAAATCAACTATATCACTTCTAAAATTATTATTAGTAGCTGAATCTTTCAATTGATTTAAATATTCAGTACGTAATCTACCAACAAAATCTTGATAAAAATCAACTGTTTTTAGTTCTTCTTTTGAATACGGCATTATCGTGACACTTTAAATGAATGTCCTTCGTCAAAAATCTGATCTATTTCATGAACAGTTCCACTTCCACTAATAAACCTAAATAACAATCTATAATACCTTTCAGGTTGATATCCATCTAACCATACATTAAAATAGTTACCACTACCATCACAACTTACTTTTGAACCAGAACCAAATGGAACAATAACATCATCTGTTTCCGCATCCCTTATAGAATAAAATGTACTACCACTTGGTAAATATTTTACAGTTAAATTAGATGGTGTAGTTGAATATGTTTTTGTAGGAAATCTTTCTCTACCAACAAGTCTAAATCTAACCTTAGATTTTTCGTTATATTTAGGTCTTAATCCTTTCATATAAATAACAACATCTTCTAACGCAGAACCAGTCAATTCTGATAAAGAAGTTGTCCAAGTAGAATCATCCCATACAACTTCTAATGTTGGAGGATATTTAGTATGTGTATCTCTTGAAAAGAATGCTAAATTACCTAATCTATCTGAACTACCTTCATCAGAACCGGAATCTGTATTTCCAACGCTACCACGTCTTTTAACTATAAATCCTTCATTTGGAACTGTTCCTGCAAACCACGTATTTACAATATCAGTAACATCCATTCTTATATCCCGTGTTTCATTATTTAAAGATTGTGATGCTTCATATCCACTACCACTATGCCAAGTAGCACCTGAAGAACTCATCGGTGAATACCATAATGTTCCATCAGTTTTACCATCTTTATATATCCAACTTGTACCTTCCGTAGTTACTGGATCATCGTGTAACTTACCATCACCCACATTCCAACTTTGACTTACTGGATATGCATAAAGACTTTGCGACATTGCTAAAGATGTAGGATGTGCATCAAATAAATTAAGAAAATATCTCGAACCTGTCAAATTAGGTTTTGGTATTTTTCCATCTGAAACTGATTGTGATATATGATTTAAATCAAATTTGAGAAGAGCTCTTGAAACTCTTTTAATAGTTGCCGCGTCATTAACATCTTTTCTTATTTCAAGAATCTCATCCATACCAGCATTTATACTTGAACTGGCTTCATATAAAGTTGTATCTTTGTCTGGAAATATAAAATAATGCATCTAATTAATCTCCCGCTCCTAAGTTATCACCAAGAACTTTTCCTTCTATATCTGAATTAGGATATTTTATTTCAAAAATGCTTGGGTCTAATGCTGGATATACAATACCTTCAATTAATGCACTCTCAATGTCATAAAAATTACCCGAATAACCATCTTCTACTTTATATTTATTTGTTATTAAAATAGGTAATGTACTTGGATTATTATCTTTAGGTGGTACAACTGATGACACCCCGTCTACTAATGACAATTCATATGCTATATCAGACATAATAATTGGTTGTCCTATTTGCCATCTATCCATATCAAAAAAATCTTTTAAGCTAGCAACACATTGTAATAATACATCATTTTTATTATATCCATTTTTAGTTAAAATTGCAAACTTAATACCAATATTGATTACATACGCATCTTTAATATTAACAGCATCAGTTGCTAATCTAAACTGACCTAAATATGTTTTTAAATTTTCTTTAACAGTTTGATTTACTATTTCCAATTTTCTAAGTGAATTTAACCCTAATGTATACATATTCATAGCAAGTGGATTGGGTGTTCTAACTTGTAATGATTTTATTGTTCTTTGATTATCAACATCTTCTTGAGTTACTACATTCTCTAATTCAGCAACACCTACCTTTTCATTTAATTGATCATCTTGTACTAAATGAACTTTTGCAATATTACCATATTTTGGAGGCATAGAATATGCTCTAACTATATAATCCTCTTTAGTAACAGCTCTACTTTGTGCTTGAAAATACGCTAATGCAGTTTCTTTAACTTCCCTAATTGATTGACCAGCAGATCCACCCGTGGCTGGTTTAACATTATTAACAGCTACAGAGTCTTTTGCATTTTGTACTAACGCCGCAGATAAAGTAGAATCTTGAATTTCATAACTAACACCTGAAATAGCAGTAATATCATTTGACACAACATTATCATCTACACCACCACCATACGCATACTTAACAGTTAATGTAGTATTGGATGGTGCTAACCCAAAAGTTTTAGTTTTCAAAAAATTACTTGGATCAAACGCTGATGTAAGTTTACTTGGACTACCAGGTAAAGCAGAACCAACCATATCTGGATTTGGAATAATTTCTTCATCAGCATTAGCTGATGTACCTGCCCCAAACCTTAAAGTAGTTTTATCTTCCGTATCAATATACGTTGTAAATCTACGAGATGTTTTTTTCAATTTTAACAGATATGGAGCAGTCTCACTATTAATTACTGATGTTGGATCATTAGTAGAATTATTTTCCATATCTTCAAAAATCGTATCTCTTGCAAGAGAATCAACTTCATACCATAAATTTCCAGCACTATCAGTTACAGAAATAATTTCTATTATTTTTGCATTAGCTAATTTAATTTGAGTATATTTTTCTGCCGTTGTAAAAGTAAAAGTTTCTGAAGTTACCGTTCCACTTTCGGCTCTTACTCTTTTCTTTAATAAAAATTTTGTTGGTGCGCCACTATCCGTTTCAAATATTGTTACTTCTCGTGGATCATAAGAACTTGAAAATTTAAAATTACAATCTTCTAAAGTTCTAAAAGTTTTTCCTGTAGATGTTGAAGTGACTTGCATACCAGATTTAACAGTTAATGCATAACGATAATCTGGTTTACTATTTAATGCAGGAACTGTTTGAAACACGTCTAATACTGTAGTTGACGGTGATGTAACTTTTGGTGTATATCCAAATGATTGTGCTATATTATAAATATTTTTCTTTTCTTCTGCATATGCAAGTAACGATTCTCTAAATTGTGAATCAATATAATAAGAAAGAACATCACCAACATATGCCGCCATTTCAATAAACATCATACCAGGTGATGCCTCATTGAAATCATTATATGTATTTGGAAAATATACTTTAGCAAACTCTATAAGATTATTTCTAAAATCATTAAAATCTTTATTTAAATAATTTACTTGTTTTGTTACATTCTTTTTTGTACTTGTACGAGACATTTAATTACTCCTAAATTCGTCTTGCGGTATAACTCGCATCTACCCTAATTTGTTCAATTGACTCAGGATTCAAACTTGTAGAAAATTGAATCTCAACAATAATTCTATTCTCATCTCCATCTTCTGTCAAAGTATTTATACTTTCAACAATAATATATGGTAACCAGGTGTTAATAGATTTTCTAACTTCTTCATCAACTTTAGTTGGTAATTCATCATTTATTTGTTCAAAACATATTGCTCTCAAATTACTTCCAAATTCTGGTTGGCCAACTCTTTCTCCAATATGAGTTAAAAGTAAATTTTTAATATTATGTTTTGCCGCTTCCAATGTATTTTTTGTTTGTTCAAAATCAGAAGTAGCACTTCTTCTTAAAGGAAATGATAATCCGACATACGCATTTGGATCAAAATCTATTTCTTTTGCACTAGCCATTTTATTTCTTCTTATTTAACGCTTTCATTAACCCACTATAATCTCGTGTCAACGCATCTGTAATGTGTTCTGGTACTTGTTTTGATGTAACTCCTGCTTTCTGTAAAGTATCTACTGCCGCCATATCTCGTTTTTGTTCTTCTGTTTTACCGTAACCCATAAGTTCTTTTGCTCTACTCGAATCAAATGGTTTACCAGTTACAGTTGGATATTCGTCAAACTCTGAACTTTTTTTACTTAATCCTACAGTCTCATTTAAAACTTTATTTAAAGTTTCATTAGTAGTATAATTAACTTCTTTTTTTGATTTTTTAATTTTAGTTTTCTGTTTAGGAACTACTTTTGAAAGTTTAGAAGAAGTTTCTTCTTTAATAAATACTTTATTTATTTCTTTTTTAACCTCTTTACTAACAACTTCTTTGATTATTTTTATTAATTCCGTTTTCGTCATAATAACTTAACTCCTATGATGTTTTTACTTTATTACTTAATATAGTTTCTAATTTTACCCTTAAACTGGTAAATTCAAATACATTTACCGCTGGTGTTGTTGGAGAACCTGGAGCAACTCCTATGTAAGTTGCTTTTTCTAACGCACTTATTAAATCAAGTAATACTTTCTTCAATTCATCACCTTTTACTACTGATTGATTAGCACCATTACCTAATTTAATTTCATCGTCCTTTACACTTAAATTAGGACTATTAATAATAATTCTTTCTTTTCCACTAATTCTAACAGAATCAGATTTCATTAAAACATTTTTACCTATTACTGATTCACCATCAAATATAATACTTTCATCTGTTGTTAAATAAATAGAAGAGTGGTCTGTTTCTATGTTTTCCTTCACAGGCTCCAATGGTAATTCACTTGTTTCACCTTGTCCTGCTCTTAATTTAATATTTGGCGAATTATTTTTATGGTTTAACCCAAGTTTAATTGAATTACCAAATCTACCTTCATAAACTATTTCACCCTCACAACAACTGACAGGTTTTATATCAATATTACGTTCAAATGTATCTCCCATTTTCTCTTGAACTGTTTCTACATTACTACCAATCGAACTCGCACCTTTAGCTGTATTTTCATTTGGTGAACCTTTTACATTAACTGTTGTACTATAATAATGTCTACCATTAATTTCTTTTACAGTAACTAATTCACCGCGTACAGGATATCTTCTAACATTTGAATCAAAAGGTCTAATTGCTCCCTCACCCTTTGGTAAAATTGATTTATGTTTACTCTTTACAAATGTACCTTCAATTGCACCATACATTTTAAAATCTCTATTAGGAATATCATCTTTATTTATATAACATCTATCAACTTCAAATGTTTCTTCTGAAAAATCAACTTTGGAGAACGCCGCAGTAATTGCGCGTTGTACATAAGCTTTAACTTCAGCTATTTTTAATAAAGGCATTACTTATTTTCCTGATTAAATTGTATTTTTTCATGAATCTTATCTGATTCTTTTTGTATATCCATTACAGTTTCTTCTATACCTGAAAGTAATTGTTGTTTTTCTTTATCTGACAACCCATACTCATCTTCACTGCCACCTTTTTGTTCAGCCGCAATTAATCTTTGTACTATTCCTGCCATTTTTACAAGTTGATCATCATTCTTCACATTAATTTCTAAATACTCTTTTATCATAGGAACAATCTGCACAGCTGTATTACCATCTTTGATAAACTGTACTAATTCTTTTGTAAGAATATCTAATTGTTTTCTATTGTATATTGTATTTTCATAAACGTCTTTTAGAAGTGAAGAAAGAGTTTTTCCTTCAAAAATTTCATAATCTATACTCATAGTTTCACCTTAAATTTGATAGTTTTATTCAACTATAAATATTATATAACTTAAAAATGGTAGTATATAAATATATACTGGCGTATTTTTCTACGCTGTACAGATAATTATTAATGTAAGGTTGTGTGGGTAATCACCTAACAACTATTTACATAACTAACGGGAGACAACCATGAAGGAAGTCATAACAACAGTCAAAGGATATATTGATGATTTAGTTCATCTAATGATGTCTTTTGTAGCCATCGGTGCCGTTGGCGAAGTCCTATTCGGTAGCGGTATTTTTGGAATGAATGTTATAGGTAACCTGACATCTATCATAGATAAATTCGGCGAATCTGGTTTCGCTGGACTCGTCGCTTTATTGGTGTTAGTGGGTTTATTCCGTAAGTAGGTAACGGAATGTTTGGTAGGATACCTACCCTATCAAAATGGGAAAGGGGAACTTAATGTTCCCCTTTTTTATTTTAAAAAATAGAGCCTGTATTTGAAGTGTCTATACTACCATCAGTAATAAATTCTTTGTACATATTAAAATAATATTTTTTCATTTGATTTATAACTCGTGTAATATGTTGAGTATTAGAACCAGTCATTTCTCGAATCATTATATATAACGCCTTTTTATTAAAATTTTCTATAAATTGTTTTTTTCTAAACAATTCTAAAACAGCGTCGGCTACCAAAATATCTTTTTGTCGTCTAAAAACATTAGTAATATTATTATCCCAATAATCTAACATCTGACTTACAAATTCTACATTAAATTCTTTAGTTTCCTTTAAATCTTTTTCACTACTTATATTTCTAACAAAATCTAACTTCTCTATTTTATCATGACTCTTCATTTTTTTATAATTGTTATTATTATGAAGTATCAAATAATTTTTTGCAACAATACTAAAATAAGAAAATGCTTTACCCTTACCTTCTTTAAATTTATGCATATTCATTACAAGAAAAGATACCACTTCGTGTTTTACATCCTCACTTGGAACATCAAAATAATAAAACTTAAATGTGTGAATTATATTTTCTGCTAATTTATCAAATGGATGTGCAATATGTTCACTATAAATTTTATTTCTCAAAACTACATCATCACTATCATTATATCTAATGATAGCATTTTCTGTATCCTGTGTAAAATACATTCTACTATTTTTTTTCTTTTTACGAGGCATCTACATTTTCTCCTTTTAAATTTTCCAATTGACTAACTGTATTTTTTATTTGATCGAATATTACACCTATTTCATCATCAGCTTCAAAATGACCTTTAGAATCTATTACTGCTAAATCATCTTGAACTCGTTGTATTCTCCGTGTAAAAACTTCAACCCAATCTTCTAATAATTCAGCTTTTTTCATTAAGTTCCAAACTACATAACAACCAACTAAAAACGTTACTATAAAAATTCCTAATAATATTTCTACTAACATCATTTATCTCCAAATAATTCGTTAAATAAATCTTTTGATTTTTGAGTAAGTTGTTCAGAAGTTTCATCCATTGTTACTGCTTTTTTAATATTCTCTACATTACCTTGAACTCTAATTTCTTCTTGTTGTTCTGCACGTTTCCATTCATCATTTTCAATATGGGTGGCCATACTATCTGCTTGATGTAATATATACGCTATATTAGATTTAAGTGCATAATCTTTATTATATGACACATAATAAGATTTATTAGCCTCTTCATACAAACCATCAGTTAATCTTAAACCAATATATTCATTTTCACTCATCTTAATACTAAACTGATTAAGTAAAAATATTGCTCTATCAGTAACAGTCATATATTGTAACTTACCATTATGTGTAAAAATAGAACCTTGATTCTTACGATGCCATTCTGATTCTTGTGGAACATAATAATCTTTATCCATATCACCAACTTTACCTAAATCATGATGCATAGCTGCAAAAATTAATTCTTCATCTGTGAAATCAATACTGGCTCCACTATCTTCCCATAATTTTTTTAATTTTACTGAACAATCTATTACATGAAGAACGTGTTCTACATAACCACCAACGTGTGCATTATGAAAATGTTCTTTACCACTTGCAGGAGCCATACACATTCTATCTTCAAAGTATTGATACATTCCAAGAAGATTTTCTCTTCGTTCACTTTCTTCTTCAAATGTATCTTTTATAATTTGTATTAACCTATTCCAATTCTCCTGAATTTGTTCTGTTGTTAATTCTTTCATATTACCACCATTCATTACCTTCTTTTATTTTTTTTGATTTCTTACCCATTAATTTTTGTAAACCCTTTGGCAAAAGATGTGGATAAATTTTCTTTCCATTAAACTCAAAATATTCTTTATGAAATGTTATACCAACTTTTACATAATGTTCACCATTTAAACATCTTTCTAATACTTCATCATAATGTATTAAACCAAATTCATCTGTAGCGTCTTTTATAAAATCGTAAACTACTTTTATTAATTCTATATTTTCTTCTACCGTTACAATAGTGGACATATGAAATAGTGGATAATGAGTTTGTATATAATTTTGTCCTTTTTCCAAACCATCCAATTCACCATTTTCTAATTCTTTAAATTTCCAAAGCCCAATTAAAAAATCATAAACCATTAAATTAGCAACTAATTGACCTAATGGAATAAAATGTTCAATGTTATAAACTTCTCTTGGTCTTTTACCACCAGTATCTATCTGTGCTTTACCATTTATATCCCGTATTACTTTTAATTTACTTGAAACTGCACCTGTTGGTATAGCTTTTCTATTTTTTCCAAAGTCTCCTATAAGTTTATCAAGAACACCCTTTAAAATTCCATTATTTTTATAAAAATCTTTTATTTGTATTGGAAGTGGTTTATCTAACTCACCACTCCGTTGTTGATTTGTAGTATATCCTAATTTAGACATATTACCTAAAATAGTACTTTGTTTTTCTTCACGTAATGATTTAATTTTTTTAGTTATTTTTAATTGAAGTAGTTGTAATGCGTGATAAAGTGAATCTCGTTCTCGAATTGTAAATACATCTCCATATATAGTATCTTTCATAAAATTACTCATATTACCACCACGTATTTTTTACTTCTAAAAAATTGGGATCTTTTTTAGATTCCGTAAATGTTTGTCCAGAATCTTTAACAATCTTTTCTATAGATTCTCTATTTTCTTCTGGTATAAATAATTTTGTATATTTACTTGTAGGATCATCTTTAACTCCTTTAGATAAACACCACAATCTTATTTTTTCCCAAGTATTACTAAGATATAAATTAGGATGACTATTATACAAAAGATTTTTTTTGTAACCATTATCTTGTAAAATATGATATAACCATTCTATTCCCGCTGAAGGTGTTCTCTTAGTTAATTTTTTTGCTCCATTACACGCGTTTTCTAAATCAAGTAATAAATTATTTCTAAATGTTAAATCGTGTTCTGGTAAATCCCACTTAATTTCTTTTGGTACATTATCTAATAACTTAATAAAATCTTTTTTATCTTTAAAATAATATGGATAATCACCATCTAACACATATTTCATTGTTGGATGTTTAAATATTAAACTTGGTTTACCAATTTTTATAGCGTCTTGAACTGATAAATTCCACGTCATATAATCATTAACAAAACAAATAGTAGCATAACAATTATCCAATAAATATCTATATTGACCACCACTTGGTAAATTTTGTATTTTCATCCAATCTGGTGCTGGTTTACCTGCTTTAGGTTTTTTTGCATCACTATCAGTAATCCACACTAACCATTCATCTCTATCAAGACCTTCTGTAAATGAAATTAATTTTTTTACTCCAGTTGTAGCATTCCATCTATGATTAAATACTAATATTTTTTTCTTTGGTAATGGAAATGGTTCTGGTTCAGGTAACTCTCCTACACCTAATGGAAAATAACTTATTTTTTGTTTCATAACTTCTTCATCTACACCTTTAGATGTATGAGGTATTTTATCCCAATTGGATTTTAAATAATCCATACTTGCAGGACAATGAAAATATGATTTATACGATAAATCTATAGCTTCAAGTTGTCTAAAAAACCCTACTGGATATCCACCAACGGGTCTACTTTTTTCACAATCAACCCAATGAAAAAAATTAAACGAATCTACTGACATTCCAATTCTATCTGTTAAAAGTGCATTATAAACATTATATGTTAATTCAGGCTGATGATTAAATATAAAATCAATATCTTGTTTTTGAAAATCAAAACTTTTTAGTAATGCTTTACTATCAAAATATCCTCTATTAAATAATACACTTCCAGCGTATGGAAATGGTATAATTGTTACATTTTCTCCAAGATTAGGTATTCTATTATTTTTTGGAACTAATACAAAGTGGTGGCACATTGGCAACCATTTAATTGTTTTCACCATAACCTTGTAGTTAGAATCTGCTTGATGCATAAACTTAGTTGACCTCCAACGTACTGGAGACATTACGTGTAATATTCTTCTACCGTATAATGGGTGTTTATATTCCATTAATTAATTATAACCTTTTTAATTTCAATTTAAAGTACTATAATATACAACATTTTTGTACCATTGTCAAGAACTATTTTTATTCATTATTAACAACTGAATTAGCTTTGAATATTTGAGCATCTGTAAATTTATATGGTTTTACATCTATAGATTCGAGTATATCAATACGATTTACAAATCGTTTATTCATTGTATCTCTAACTTGATAAATACCATCTTTATTAGTAGTATTTCTTAGAAGAACAAAATCACCAAAATCTAACCATCCACCCCATCGTCTCAAAAGATTTCTACTCACCGCTATAAATTTATAATTGGACGCATCTTGCGTCCTAATACGCGTTCCATCTGCGAGAATGTTCGGTGTAGAATCAGTTTGATAACGAACAGGTTGATACATAGTAACGGTAACATTCATTCCTCCCGACTTGTATTTACTTAATTCAGTTTCAAGTTCTGTAATCTTTCCTTCTAACTTGAAAATTTCATCAACATAATACCGATTGTTTTTATCAAGAATTTTTGTTGATACTTCAATATTAGTAATTAATATCAACAAAATAAACAAACTTATTAGATGTTTATTCATACTATTCTATTTCCTTTAATATAAGTATTAATATATATTTGTAAATTAACATTTTTGTGGAGCTGGCGGGATTCGAACCCGCGTCCAGTCTGTCTTTAATAAATAGTCATTCACAACTTAGTTGATTTCTAATAGGATAAAATCAACAAAACACCATCGAGTTCGTAACCTCGACTCCGCTTCATCATCCCTCTGAAGTAAGGAATAGTTTTCCACTAAGGTAAGATACTATTTCACCCAACCGTTTGTCTAACTTATTTTATATCCGAGTGTTAGACAACTCAGAGACTTATGCGTAAGCGTAAGTCGGTTGGTAATCCAGTATAGGTTCAACAAAATTGTCAAATCCCATTTCAGTATTGGCTAAATGCCAATCTATTACCAACCCTTCAAGCGAATTATCGCTATTTAGGTTTGTGAGTCTTTTATAGCAAGTTTTACTCAAACTCCGTTGCACTATATTATCAAATAGCATCTGTCGATTACCAAGTAACAGCCCCATATTTAATAATCTTCTATATCATCATCTTTTTCATATTCTACAAAAGGATTATCCATTTGTACTCTTAAATTTTCAGCTACTTGTTGAACTAAACTCCAATCTTCAAATTCTATAGCTTCATCTAATTTATGTAATAAATTTTCTAAATTATCCATATTTAACTCCAATTCTTAGATAAGTATCATTTTGTTAATAAATGTGGTAATGCTTCAATTTGTCCCGCTCTTGTTACTTCTAACAATTCTACTTTAGAATGAAACTCAGAAATATCGTTAGCCCCAACATAACTGAAAGAACTACGAAGTCCCTCTTGTATATCTTTAAGGATTCTTTTAACTTTACCCTTGTAGGGTATAACTTTGTGATTACCTTCAACATTTTTATTATCACCTCTATCGTGTTTTGAATCTAAAGAGGCTGAACCTCTATATTTTTTATATAACATTTCATTAGGCCATTCACCTATTTTTTCAATCGTGCCTGGAGTTTCCTTTGTACCAGATAATAGGGAGCCCAACATAACCGAATCAGCCCCACAAGCAAGTCCTTTACACACATCACCAATATTACGAACCCCACCATCAGCAATGGTAGGACAGCCAAAGGTATCAGCAACGGCGACGCAATCAAGCAAAGCAGTAA
>MPME02042141.1_pt1 | contig 22231 bp, 30 predicted proteins | sample 1617261 | NCBI WGS metagenome assembly MPME02 (sample SAMN05944811, study PRJNA350692) | marine metagenome | biome: marine; feature: ODZ; material: water; isolation source: 150 m water sample filtered on 30 um supor filter | place: Pacific Ocean | collected 2012-04-09 | depth 150m m
CCACGTCGAACCGTGAAGCCGTTGAGGCTCTGCACCGCAAGCACGCGGAAGCGATGGGCCCGGAGTATCCGAGGGTCGAGGAGTCTCGGGCTGTTGATGCGTCTTATGCTTCGTCGCAGGCTGTTGGTTCCTCTTTGGAGACAACTATTCCAGAAATAACGGTTACGAAGACCGGACCAGATAAGTGGGTTGACGACGCTGGGGTTCAATACTCTGATGCGAACGTGGACGCGCTTGTGCCACCGCGTACTGCCGACGCCGCCCCCACCCCCCGCGCCGCCGATGAAGCAGCACCTCGCCCTGGTCCGCACCCGGCCCGGCCTCCGCTGACGCAGTCTCCCGGCCGGCTTGAGGATCGGGCCAGCTGGGAACTGACGCGGCCAGAGGAAGGGGAGCTCCACGGTGTACCTGCGAGTCTGATCCGGGCGCTGGAGATCGAAAAGGGTGGCGACGAACTCGCTAGTGGGTCTCCGAAGAATACGCCGGAGCAGGTTGAACAGCTGAAGCTGGCCGGGTTCTTGGATAAGGCTGGGGAGCTTACCGAAAAGGGCGCTGAGACTCTGGCTGGTCGCATTGAACGGTTTGCGAAGTTCCAAAAAGCAGCGAGGAATGGTGAGGCGGTAGACCGCGGCGCTGCACGCGACTGGCCGCTCCAGATTGCGAGAGCCTACCGCTACAAGAGGACAATGAAGCCGCGCGGGAAGAAGAAGGCTCCCGGCAAAGACCCCGCTGATGATCTGAGTGTGGACGAAGCGAAATCGGTTTCCGAGGACATCCTGAACGAGCGCCGGATCTGGGACGAAGAGCGCGGCAAAGAACTAATGGATAAAGTTTACGAACTCACAGATCGTCGCCTCAAGCACGAGGTGAACCAGCGGGCAAACGAAGCAGTCCTCGAGCTTTTTAAGGCGGGCCGGGTCACTCGCGATCGTAGCCGGCCACTGTTTGAGCAGATGGCAGAGCTCATTGCGAGCCGCCGGGTCGCACCGGAAAGTATCCGACAGATCATGGTGAAGCACAACACGGACTGGACCGACTTTGCTGCGATCTGGGGGACCGATGTTTCGGCCTCTGCTCGCCAGCTGGGTGCGCTGGGCAATCTCCAGCGTGCGATCAACCGTGGGATGCTGAGCAGTAAGGACCGGATGCAGCTGGAGGCGAAGCTGGCCGACGAAGGTGTGTCGACCGCTGAACGTGCAGAGATCCAGAAGACACTGGACAAAGCGGGTGGTGTGCTGGACGAAAAGATGATCGAGGAGCTTCGCGGACTCGGAATCGACACCGACATGGTCAAGGCGATCAGCACCTGGCGACGGCTGGAGAATATCCGCCGGGGTTCCATGGTGTCGCAGATTAGTACAGCGATGCGAAACGGAATGACACAGGGTGGCAACCTGAGCGTTTCGCTCATGCAGGAACTGTTTGAGAAGTCGATCCGCAGCACCGTCAATCAGTATGGCAAAGCGAAGAACTTGATAGGTCTGGATGGCACCGCGGCGCTGGCTCATGCCGAGTTGATTCACCCGATCCGGGCGATGGAAACGCTGCTGAACATTACTGGGCGCATTAGAATGGGTGCTGACGGGAGGTGGACGCGGGAGCAGGGAGAGCTCGGTGCCCGTGTGTGGAAACGAGACGCAGACGCCGGATGGGCTCCGCAGGGCCCTGACTTTAGCGAGTTCGACTGGCGGCACCCACTACGAAGTAGCAAGAGTTGGCAGTCCGAAGGCACTGACTTCGTTGACCACCTCCTGTCTGTCTTCCCGAAGCACCGGGACATGCTGACGAGCTCTTTCAACGCGGACATCGCAGAGGCAGGAATCGGCAGTGGGGCAATGGCCAAGGCCGAGGGCCTGGTTCACGCGCTCAACACCTTCAACCGATTTCAGGAGCATGTTTTTCGCCGCGCTGCTTTCAAGGCAGAACTCGGGCGCCAGATTGAGATGAACCCAGTTCGTATTTCATGGCTTTCAAAAGATGAAAGACTAGCCATGAAGGCCCTGCGCGATGACGCGGAGGCTTGGGGGGGGGTGGCTCGGGAAGAGCAGGAGAGGATCACGCAAGAGCTTTTAGATGATGGGGTTGTGTATCGAAGCCTCGACAAGCTGGAGGCAGACGGGCTCCTCGGGATGATTGCCAAGAAGCAGATGGACAACGCGGTGAACCACTCTCTGGACATAACCTGGGCGAAGCAGTTCGACCCGAAGACAGAAAAGTTTGTGAAGGGCGTGAAGCAGCGGCACCACTTATACGACAGCTTTGCGGGGCACGTGGTTCAGGGTGTGAATAGGTTTCCGATGTTTTCCTGGGTGACTCCGTTCCCCAGGTTCATGGCCAATTCCATCCAGTGGCAGCTGAACCACTCACCCTATGGACTTACCAATGCCATCCTTTCCCAGCGTGGTCGAGACTTGATGAGGAAGGGGGACTACTCGGAGCTCGCGGAGGGCCTGACGGGCATGACAATGCTCTATGCCTCGTGGGAGCTTGCTGGATCAGAATACGCCACGGACAAGGGGACAGAACTTCGGGTGCCCGATGCTCTCGCGGAGACGATGGGCCTTGAGCCAGGCTCGACAATAGACCTCCGGGTCTACAATCCGTTCTTGTCATACTACTGGACGGGGCATACCCTGAGACGACACTTTGAGGGCAAGCCTCCCCCCTCATATACCGAGATCGCCCAAGTTTTTGCCGGAGCAAATGTTCGTGCAGGATTGGGTTTGTATGTGGTGGATCAGCTGATCGACGATCTGGCTTCGGTTGGTCGGAGCACGGGGGGCGTTGGCGCCCTGGCGGAAACAGGTGCGATTGGAGGCACCTTATTCGGCAACTTGGTTGCGAGCTACGCGACCCCGCTGAACATGCTGTGGGACGGGTACAAATCCTTCCAGCAGTGGCGGGGAAACATGGAGCCGTCGAAGGTCAGGGATGCCTCCGGTCTCGCTCAGAGCGGCGAAACGGGACCGATGCCTCTTGGGTATGAAGAGCCTTGGTACGAGGCTGGCCCTTCCAACTTCTGGCACGCTGCCCTGGGACAGGTGGAAAGAAGGACGCCGTTCGCCTCTCGGGAAGTGGGGTCTTACTTCGACCGGAAGACCGGAGAGATGGCGCCGGTCAGGGCTTACCCGGAAGTCGAGCTCGCCACGAGGAGCGGTGCCCCTGTCTCCTACGCTCCGGGTTGGAAGCTGCTCACGGGCATGACCTTCAAAGACCCCAAGAACATGCTGGGGAAAGAATTGGACCGTCACGGATTCAGAAAGGATCACATCGTTCCCTCTTCGGGCAACAAGCTCTTTGACCGCCAGGTCGCTAGGCACTTTGGTGACCTTGTCGAGTTCTACGGCCTTCCGACATTTCTTGCGAGCGAGACTTACCAGCGTTTGTCAGATCCGCGGAAGGTTCAAATGCTGAGAGATCGGCTCTTGAGGGTGAGGGAGGAAGCGGTTCGGCAAGCCGGAAACGAGAACACTGACCTGAGAGACCTCGTAAAAAGAGAGAACGCTCCTTACTATAAGGAGATGTTCATCGATGGAGGGGGCTGGCGGTCTGAGGCCGAGACCGGCAGTTCCGGCCACTTGGATTTTAACCAGGAATGAGTGACATCAAAAAGTGGAAGACGCCTGCGGCTAGTAACGTGGGATCCGGCTTCACGCCTCCCGATGGATTCCCTGAAGGGATGCTGCGCTCGGACCTGAACGACTCGATGCGCGAGGTTCAGGCTTCCATTCGTCGTACCTGGGACGACCCAGACTGGAAAGACCCTGTTGACGGGTTCACCGTGGTGCAGGGTGCAGATACGACCAAGGTGAAGATCCAGTCGACTGACGCGATGGAGTACTTCAAGGTCAATCAGAAGGTCAGGGTTCGGACACCAGACGCAGCGAATTACGCTTACGCCTTCGTCGCGAGCGTAGCGATGGTCGGTTCAGACACAGAGGTCACGCTCGAGGACTTCGACACCACGGGAACCCCAACGCCTTCGGGTTCGGTCCATGCGTCCTGCAACGGCATCGACATCTACTTCCTCGGCGGCGGCGACACGAACAACCACGGGATCGGACGGTCGGCCTTTGAACCTGGGCAGAGCATTGGATTTGAGGTTCCTGCTACCGAAGACGTTGCCGGGATCAACGCGGCGATCGTTGCGGCCTCGTCGAACGGCAAGACGGTGCTGCTCCCCAAAGCCACGATCGCCCTTACCGATGCGATTTCGATCCCTGCGGCGAGTGACGATCTGCGGATCGTGGGGATGGGAGTGGGGCAGACGATCCTGAAACGGAACAATGCGCTTGATAGCAAGGACGTGATCACGGTTGAAGACGACGCTGTGAACATCACGATCGAGAACATCCAGATTGACGGCAACTGCACGAACAACACCACCGCAGGACACGGGATCAATTTCGGTGACAACGTGCAGAACGTGAGGCTTCGCGATTTGCTGGTCGTGAATTGTTGGAGCAACGCGATCAATTTCGGTGGCACCGACACGGGTGGTGAAGAGGCGTACTCTGACATCTGGATAGAATCCACGAAGATCGATCGATGCGGTAACACGGGCATCTTCATCAACGACCCGAACGGAGCGAACGCCAGGGTTTACATTTCCGACGTTTCGATTGCGCGCTTCGGTGATACGGGAAACGCCTTGACATCCGGGTCTGGTGCGTGCGGTATCGACATCGACGGGCCTGCCAAGATGAGCGGGATCACGATCGACGCGACATCGACGACGCCACATGCATCGTTCGCGGGATCCTGCATCCTGTTCCGCGAGGCAGAAACTGGCGGCACACCTGGCGGCGGCAGCAAGGCGCAGTTGAGCGACTTTCGCATCACGGGTGATTTTCCTGGGGTCATCGGGCTGAAGATCCGTGGCGCGGACAACCAGATCAGCAACGGGTACATCAACCTCACCGGCACAGGTACCGTGAAACCGATTTCGGTGGAGGGTCTCGGGGCCGTGGCAGAGGCGGCGTTCAACACGATCCTCTCGGGTATCCACGTCGCAGATGGCACCTGGAGCGAGGTGCTTGGAAACACAGATAGGACGCTTATCGACGGTTGCCGGTTTAGCGCGGCCTCGACCCGCGCTCTTCTCATCGGGGGGCTAAACGCGAGAGTCCAGAACTGTGTGTTCGACGGCGCGGGCGGGACGATCGCTGACGGGATCGTTACTCAGGCTGGGTCGACTGGAGTGTCAATTTCAAATTGCGAGTTTGACACCCTGACGGGAGACGCGATCACGATTGCCGGCGACGGCGCGAGGATCGGCGGAAACTCGTTCTCGGAGATCACGGGAGACGCGATCACGATCGCTAGCGACGGCGCTAGGATCGGTGGGAACTCGTTCTCGGGGATCACGGGTGCGGGTGTAGATTTCATTTCCGGCGGGACGAACGGGCGAGTCTACGGAAACAGGTTTGACGACGTGACACTCCAGCATGTGGTGGACGGAGCGACTGGAAATGTTGTGACCGAAACCAACTCCCCAAGGATGTTACACTTGGGTGAATTCAGCGTCGGGACGTCAGGCACTTACATTGACGCTCATTCATGGCCTGGCGATACGTTTTTTTCCATTGCACACCCGCAGAAAGAACTAGGATCTAGCGCGGAGCACAGGTTAGTGCTGACCTTTGTCTTTGATGGCGCCGGCAGCACCGACGGTGAGTTCCGCCTCTACGTCGGGACAAGCGGGGACACTAGCGATGAACTCGTATACACAAGTGACGAGATATCGATTGCCACTACCTACACGCCGCACGTAATGGTAGCGACTTATACGCCCTCGGCCCCGATCGGCCTGACAACGAAGTTGACTGGGGTAGCGCGACGCACGGATGCCAATGATTTTTGGGTGCGGTCATACGTAGTATGTGGCGCTACGCGAACACAGGACATTGAGTAATGAGTGACATCAAGAACTGGTCTCGCACAGACGCGGCGAATACCGATTTGACCAACAGCGGTATGCCTGAGGGGATGGCGCGTTCCGATGTCAACGACCGGGTGCGCGAGCACATGGGTGCCCTCAGAAGGTTCTATGAGGACGCAGAGTGGGTAGACCTCGTCTCGGAGCACAACGGAAGCTTTACGCTTTCCCGCGTGGACGCGAACACGTTTCGTGTCACCGACGTTGCTGGCGGCGGAACAAACGCCAGTGGCCGGTTCCCCGCTGGCACCTGGGTGAAGTTGACCTTTGCGACATCCGGCGTCATCTACGGATCCATCGACGGCACGCCGTCGTACTCGGCCCCGAACGCTGACGTGGATTTGACCGAGATTGTTGACGCGGCTTACGCGACGACGACACTCCCCGAAGAGGCGCTCAACTCGGTAGAGGTCTACAGCAGTCGCCGGGTGCGCTCGGCCGCGTTCTCCAAGATCGGTACGACCACGGGTCAGGCACCGCAGCAGGTTCCGACGATCGATCTGCTCAAGGGGCACGTCCTCAAGGACGAGGGTGCAGGAGGCGGCATCGACGCAGATCAGCTTGACGGAGAGCATAAGGCGTACTTTGAGAGCCGCGATCTGGAAGTCCACCAGAACTTGTTGTCGAATGGGAGCTTCTTGACATGGTCGCGTGGCACGTCGATCGAGGCGGGGACGACCTTCACGAACGCCGACGGCAACGCCTGTGCTGACGACTGGACGATCGCCACCGACGGTGATGACCGCTTCGACTATTCTCGCGTTGCCGCAGGGAAGGCGGATAGTCTTCCGAATTTCGTGTATGCGTTCAAGATGATTGCCGTTGGAACCATTCACAAGGGAGGCGTCTCGCAAGTCGTAACCGATCTCGTATCACGCTCGATCGTTCAGAATGGGAAGGCGTGTCTCTCATTCTACGCGAGGACGAATAGTGGCGGCGGGTCCGCGATCGGGCGAGCACACTGCGCGATCTACCACAGCATCGCAGCGAGTCCACCGAACGATGTGGTCGGAACATGGGGCCTCCAGGGCGAAGACCCAACACCCAATGCGGGCTGGACGCAAACCGGAATCTCTAGCCTGTTTTCGATCACATCTACCTGGACACGTTTCGACCTGTCAGATGTGACTATCCCTGACACCGCAATAAACCTCGCGGCGTTTATATGGATAGATGACACTTCCTACAACTCCTCAGATGAGTTCTTGATCGCTGGCGCGCAGCTTGAGACGGGAACCGAGATATCTCCGTACCAGTACGCAGCGGTGTCGCCGGAACTCATCAGCGCCCTGGGTGCGGGGACAGACCTGTACCGTGCGAACAATTTCTCGGGTGACGGAACGTACATCGAGATCGTGAGCCCATCACTTGTCTCGGACTACGACGGTGGGCCTGTCGCGCATGGATTTGGCAGGGTTCCGAGGTTTATTTCTGTATTCGCGCGGGTGAAAACGGGTCAAACCGGAGCCGGGTATACCGAAGGACAAGTTGCCTACCTGTCTTCTCATGCGGGCCAGAATTCCGATCAATATACCGTGGGTGCCGATGCTGCGAACATCTGGTGGAGCCTTGGGAAGACTAATCTCTACATTATTGAGAGAGATCTAGTTGGTAACAATTCACAGATTAACATCGGTGCAAACGACACGGTCTGGGAACTTGTCATCCAGGCGTGGAGATGAACCTCCTCCCCGTTGAAGTAGGACGATTTCGGCTCGTCGATGTCGGTGACGACGACGCACTCCGAAGCGAGGTGTGCAAGAGAATGGTGCGTTCTCATGCCAGATCGCTGGCCGGCAAGGGCATGGTTTGGAGGCCATGCCGTGCTCACCCTGAGCCGAACGTATTTCTACACATGAATGTGGAGATCGATGGTGCTGACGACGGCGGATTCATGCTCTACGACATGATCGCGCTCTCTGACGTGGATGGCGTCCTGAGCGTATCGTGCGTTCCTGCTTCAGTGCTCGACAGCGAGCCTGGCTCGGACGAGTGGATCGACGACATGGCAGAGATCCTGAGTGTGTTTCTTTCTGGGGAACTCGACTGCGAAGGCGGCGAGAAGCTGAGTGTTGTTGAATTTCGATTCCCGTCCGTTTCCGAGGGTGCGTTGCCTGAGCATGAGTGGGTGTTAGGCGCGGAGCGTCCGGGTGTGACGAACAAGAGAGAGGGGGATCCCGATCGTGTCGCGCTGTTCTTGTCGAAGATGGGAGACCGCGGGATCACGATATCGCTATCCGAAACGGATATCCCGATACGCGCGTTTTTGACACTGTGAGGGAATACGATGTCTGAAGGATCGTGGTATCCCATGACGAACCCCATCGGGACGATCGGAACGCCGGGGGATGTCTCTGTCTACGGCTCCTCTGACGTGGCACATCATACTCTTACGACAATCGAGTGGGGTGAAGAGGACAAGGATGACGTGGTGGGTAAGGCTTATCTCGCCTTCGCGACCTCGATCCCTCAGGGAGCGACGATCGAACACGCGAGGCTGACCTGGACAGCCGACTCCACCAACTCCGACACGCTGTGGACCTTGCTCGCACCACTCAGCGTGGGAGACTGGTCCGAGGGGGTGACGGATCCAAAGCAGACGCGGGACGACATCGGTGTCGTCGTCTGGTCTGACATGAGAAGCGATTCGACGGTTCTCGCGGAAGGCGGGGACGACTTCGGTGGAGGAGAATCCTCGCTAGGCGCCGCCAGTTATGGTGTTACAACCATCGGCCAGTCGATGAAGGCGACCAGTTCGGCTTCTCTTACGAACGCCAGGATGCGTATGACCGCACGCGGCCCGTCGCCAGGTGGGCTTGTCTGGCTTGAGGTCTGGTCCGTCACTGGGGATTCTGGGAACTACCGTCCGTTGGTGCTCCTTGCGGAGAGTGAACAAATCCCTCACGAGGTGATTTTCGACACGCAGGGCGCGCTGAACGGTGTGATCGAATTCCCGTTTTCTGGATCGAACCAGATCACGCTCTCTGTCGATACGGTGTACTTTTTGAAGCTGCGGACGAACGCGGTGCTTGAGAGCATCTTTCCGATCGACAGTGACCCCCTTTCTGTCTGGTGGGATCTGTATGATGGAAATCCGGCAGAGAATGGGATCGTCTTCGGCGAGTTCCGCGGATTCTCGCACTACATCTACAGGCTCGTCGATCAGTTGACAGCGATCCCGTCAGCGTCGTCGTGGCTTGGCGCGTTCTACGCCCCGTCGGTTGTGGCTGGAACGTCGTACATCTGGGGAGATGCTGCATCCGGGCTCGATGCACCGGATTACGATACGACGATCTTCAGTACAGCGGTGCAGGAGGCCGTAGACCAGGCCGGGTTTACCGGCGGCTTCGGGGTTGCGTTCGCGGCGTATCCGCCATACACCACGGATGGTGCGAAGCGCGTTTTCCGCTCTGCGGACTACACCGATCACCCTGGTCCGCTGCTGACCGTTGGCTGGACTGATCCACCGCACGATGCCTCCATCGATGGCTCACCATCGATCGGGCCAGCGGTCGGGTCTGCTGTCGATGTATCGCCTGGTGTGTCCGCGACAGTGTCGCTTTCCGTCTCTGTGGCAGGGACGCCTGGGGTGCAATAGGGAGACTCATGCCGAGAGCGAGGAAGAAGAAGCGAGTTGAAGACCCGATGATCCTCCGGGTTGCGGAGCTTCGGATGGATGGTCTGAAGCCGATACCACAGGAGGAACCGCCGGTTCCTGAGTTGCTTCAGGTGCCGCCGGCCGAGGTCGAGATGGCGCGCGAGACGGTGATCGCTTGGCTCTACGGCGTTGAGTCATGGTCCCGCGGCGCGATCGACCTCGATTCGATGCTCGACCTGTGCAAGGAGGAGTCCTCGCAGCTCTGGCTCGGCGTTGTCGACGGCAAGGCGGTGGGTGCCCTCGTGACGGAGATCCGTACCTACCCATTGGCCAGGGTGATATGCATCTGGTGTCTGGGCGGCGATGTCAGGGCGATGCTGAAGGCCCATGGCGCCCTGGATGAATTTGCTCGCCGTGAGGGGGCTACCAGGATCCAAGTCGAGTGCCCCAAGTGGGGTGAGAAGATCATCCACCAGGGGGAGCTCGGCCGGGACATGAAGCCAGTGCGCGCGATCCTTGAGCGGGATCTCTACACGGAGATCGGCTAAATGGGCTTCTACAGGATGCGTGTTGTTGACCCGGCCGAGGTCGACGGCCTCAGAAGCACGGTGGCGCCCTGGTTGTACGGGCTTGCGACCTGTTCGCGTGGGACGAACGATCTCCATGCCTCTTTAGACCTCTGCAAGGCGGGCCTGTCGCAGCTATGGGTGGGGGAGGATCGAGAGACAGGTGAGCCCAAGGGGGCGTTCCTGACCGAAATCCGCGATCGCCCGTTCTCGCGCAAGAGCCTGTGCATTTGGGCCGTCGGTGGCGACGTGGAAGGGATGACCGACGACAACGACTCCAAGGGTAGACGGCCGAACGACATCGACCGTTTCGCGGTCGAGGTGGGTGCCCAGTGCATCCAGTTCGATTTTCCGATGTGGGCCAAGAAGATCCTTGGCAGGGTAGATCCAGGCAGGAGCAGTGCCGATATCCATGTCCGTTCTGTACTCTTTGAGCGCGACCTTTACCGGGAAGAATCACCATGAACAAGATCCGCCTCGGCTCCGACAACCTCATCGCCCTCAACGGCCCGGTGGACAACTCTACAGGTGCTGTAGTAGGCACGAGCCCCACATCCTGCAAGGCGAGGATCTACAACGAGAGGAAAGAGACCCAGGTACAGACGTTCGCCACCCGGTTGACCGCTGCGGCGCTCTCGGGCGACAGTGCGGTCAAGGTGCCGCTCCTCTCGCCGGATCCTATCGTGAGCGGAGACACGGTCAGGGTCACGCTGGACGATGGCTCTGTGAAGGAGGCGGCGCTCAGTAGCAACGCGAACTCCACGGGGTACCAGACGCTGACCTTTGCGACGACCCTGGGCGTTGCCGCGGCGACTGGCAATCTGGTTGAGGTGGTGACGAAGGTGGCCTCGGCGACGGTCTTCCCGATCCGGGCCGACACGCTGCTCGAGGTCGGGGATCAGGTTGAAATCCGCCAAGACGACGGCCAATCGCTCACAACGACGATTATCCAGCTGCAGAAGGTCGTTGCGACAGAGGACGCTAGCGACCTGGCTCCGACAGCAGCGAAGAATCAGCCGACGTTCTTCGCTATCACGGTCGCAGCGGGCCGCGCACAGGCGACCACGGCCGGGGCACGGCTCCGGGTGAAGCTCGGGGATGACGTGAGCTCGCTCGCATCCTTCGGCTCCTTCCCTACCTCCAACCCCGTGGCCGGCGACACGGCCTGGGGGTTCCGCGGCGCGATCCCCGATGACCAGGCTGGTCTCAAGGCCGGTCAGGACGTTCGTGTAGAGATCGAGTACAACGGCGGCGCCGGTCTCCAGCTGGTGACATCGATCATGGCTAAAATCGTGGACGAGACGACGTGATGAACGGCACCGGCTTCTGGACGATCATCACCGTAGTTTCAGCAGCGGTGGGTGCAGTCTTCATGTTGGTGGTCTCTCACGCTTCAGAGCCGAAGCACCCGGCGGCTGCACACGAAGAAGATGTGAACAACCTGGCAGTTAAGCTGGAGCGGGTTTCGACAGACCTCGACAATAACAAGCGCGTGCTGGGCGAGGTCAAAGTGGACATCAGCGAACTTCGGGTTGAACAACGTGTCTCAACAGAGTCAATTCTTCGCGCTATTCGTAGCGGAGATGGGGGATGAGAAATGGTGGAATGGTTGACAGCAAACTGGCAGGAGATCGCGGACATCGTGGCAAAGGTGATTGCTGCTGCGGCAGCAATCTCGGCGATTACGCCCTCGAGATCGGACAACGAAATGGTATCGAAGATCCTGGGATTCCTGAATCTCCTGGGTTTGAACGTGCTGAAAGCTCGGAACGCAGACGACAGCTAGGCGGTGATCGACCTCTACGTCATCCTCGGGTCCGTCGCTGTTGTGGCCGGCATGATCGCACTGATCGTGTGGCTGGCTAGGAGCATCGGCGAAAGCGATGGCGAGCGAGATCACTTCCGAGAAGAGATCAAGCGGCGCACTCGCATGGAGGCGCTTCTTGCTCGTCGTCGTCGTCTTCGGGGTGAGCTTGTGGACTGGTTGCGCCGGAAGGGGCGCAAGTAGTTTCCCGCCGTGTCCGAGCCCGTCTCCAGAAGCGGCAGACGAGCTTGAGGCTGTCTATGCATCCAGTCTCTACGTCGGGAACCTACACGATTGGCTCAGTGCTATCTCGATCTACTGCGATGCGGTAGAGGTGGGGCGACAGTAGTAAATGGGTGGTCTCTCTGACAACGATCGGCTCGCGAAGGCAGAGATCAAGAAAGATGAGGGCTTCGTCCCGTCGGCCGACGGGCTCGGTGTCACCGGCTATTACGATAACAATGGCTGGTTGACACGCGGCTACGGCCATCGGGTGAAGGGGGCGAAGTGCGACCCCAGCCGTGCCGGTGAGCACGCGCCCGAACTCTTCGACTCGTGGTCTAGCGCCGATGCTCTTTTCGACGAGGACTACCTCGCGCACAAGCGAGCCGCGACCCAGGTGCCCGGTTGGTCGAAGGCTTCTCCGGTGCAGCAGCGTGGCTTGGTGAACCTCACCTTCAACATGGGCCCCGACTGGTGGAAGGCGCATACGAACGAGTGGGGTGAGGAGAAGCATGGCTGGCCGGGTTTCACCGCTGCGGCTGAGGCCGGTGACTGGAACAAGGCCGCTGATGAACTGGAAGACAGCAAGTGGTTTCGCGAGGACGTTGGCCCACGCGGGCCAGCGGTTGTTTCCCTAGTGCGACCAGCCTCTGGGCTGACAGAGGAAAAGAGCGTTGTGAGTGCTGTTGCACATGGCTACCCGACGAATCCTGGCGTTATGGGGCAGGTTGGTGGGAAGCTCGATAGATGAAGCAGCGAAACTACCGCAAGGAATACGGATGGTTGCCAGGATTTTGCTAGGTTGCTTGGGTGTCGTGATCGTTGTGTTGGTAGGTGTATTCGCCGATCGGTGGGTGAACGCCTGCGCGATGGACGACACTCTGTCCGAATCTCGCCTGGAGGACAACTAAAAGGGTGAGGGAGGCCCCTGGGTCACGGTGTGCTAACACCGCGGACCCAGAGGCATTGGGGTGCTCACACCCAGAAGGTTAGCCTACTTGGCCTTCTCTGGGGTGATCGGGATATCTGCCGCGTCCACCTCTCCGTCGCAAACCGCCTGTAGCAGCGGGTCCGGGCCAGTCGCCCGCTGGGGTTCCGCTGCGACGACCGGGTTCCCCTCCTCGTCCGTGCCCAGGGTGACTGAGCCCAGCGCGGCGGCGAAGGCGATCATCTGCTCCTCGCGGGGTGCTCCTGTGATCTTGCTCTGGACCGCTGCGGCCTTGCGGATCGCGCCGGCCAGGGCCTTGAGGTCGGGGTGCTTCTTCCCGAAGGCGTCCTTGGCCTTGGCCATGGAGATGGAGCGGAGCTCCTCCAGTTGGCCCTCGCTGGCGATGCCCTCGTTGTCGAGATCGGCTTCATCGGAGAAGGCGATCCCAAGTAGCCCGCAGGCCAAGTAGCGGCGGTAGTAGGTCATGGACTTGCCCACTCCCTGCTCCGGCTGGGCCGTGTTGAGGGGCACCTCGCTCAGCAGCTGCTCGCCACTCGGGGCGTGGGTCAGGATCGTCTGCTGGTACGCCTGGCCCGGCTGGGCCACCCCGGTTTCGGGGTCCACACTCTCCGGCACCCAGCGGACGGGCTGAGTCAGGATCAGTCCGTGGGTCGCGAGGGGTTCCCGCACCGCCTTGAGGGTGGCCGGGAGGGTGCCGTATTTGCCGAAGTTGCCCTGGCCGTCCTTCGACATCTCGGGGAACTTCTGGACCGCCTTGATGAGGGCCCCGTAGAGGCCCTCCTTTGCGTTCTGAGCGGTTTTCTTCTCTGCCATGCCTCAATCCTCCTCGATCTTGTCGATCTCATTGAGAGCCCAACTAGGGATCCCGTAGGGAATAACACCCGCAGGGTATCCGGTGAACTTCTTTGCTTCCAAGCATTTCAGCCATCTGCGCAGGTAGATCCGGTTGAGTTTCGCGCCAGCCTTGATCGCGTCCTCGTTGAGCTCTTGCACGGTTACGCCATAGGGGGCCTTCTTCTCGCAGCAGACGAACAGGAATCGACGATCCAGGGGGGCGAGTTCGTTGGCGCCGGCCAAATACCAGGCCGCTTGGCAGTGGTACAGGAAGCGCGCGGATCTCCTTCCCCAGCCTTCGGGGGAGGCGTCGATCGTGCTCTTGAGGTCGGCGATGACGCTCTCCCCTCGCAGCGTGGTCAGCCGGTCAGCGCGGCCCTTGCACAGCGTTCCGGTGGCGGGGTCTTCCCACACCATCGTCAACTCGTTCTGGCCCTCGCCGTCCATGATCTCGGCGGCGGTGGGGTGGGCGAGGACCGCCTCACGCATGGCGTGGACAGCGTCCCATTCTTCGTGCTTCAGCGCCGTCTGAAGGGGGTGCTCGGCCAGCCACTCTGCCCAGGCTTCCTTGTCGGCCTTCGTGCGCTTGCCACAGTCGAGGCCCAGGGCGTACTCCGCGTCGAACCGCTCCGGTTCCAGCACGAGGCCGTGGAAGGCGTCGCCGATCACGAAGGCTTGGCTGGGCTCGCTGGGGGTGGTGAGTTCGTGCTGCGCGTGGAGCGGCGACTGGGCCACCTTCTTGAGTGTCGAGCAGTTCATGGCGTCGACTCCGAGGTACTCGGAGAACGACATCAGGGAGAAGATCCCCACATTTTTCGGCATAAAATCTCCTTTGGAAGCAGGCTACAATTGGATTGTGTCAGGTGCGGTCACAGCCTAGCGAGAATCTACCTGTAGTGGTATACGTTCTGCCATGAGATCACCCTCCGAAAACGCCTTTACCAGCGCGCGGGCCGCGAAGGGCCTCACCTTCACCCAGGCAGCGAACAGAATGGTCGGGGTGAGTGAGCAGCAACTCAGAAATCTCGAGGGCATCGGGGCCACGCGCGACACCGATCCGGGGCATATCAGAATCCAGACTGCGCTGGAAATCATCCGTGTCTACTGGCCGGATATCGACCACAGAGACTTCGTGCCCGGCACGCTTCTGTCGGCCAAGCCGATCGATTCGTCGGCGCGGCGCCGGCTCAAGGGGTACGCCGAAGTCTGATCGACTAGACTTAGCCTGGGGGGGCTCACAGATGAGAGAGGTTGACTTCACAGTTGTCGCACAGCCACGCCTGTCGCCGGCCATGCTCGACAAGATTGCGGACACGTTCCAACGGAAGCAGGGCCGGTCCGCAACGGCCGAGGATGCTCAGGCTTGGTGGGACTGGATCTGGCCAGAATTTGAGACGTACTGGTCGGCTAAGCGATACAGGAACATCGCACGCGCAATCCTCAGCTGGGCGGCGAGGTGCCGCGAGCACGAGTTGGAGCAGGCACTCGTCGTATGCGAGGTCGCGAAGAACATCGCGCTGGAGCGCAAGCAGGAGAGCCTCAACGCAGAGGACAACGTCACGCAGATCGACTACTTCGCGAAGGTGGCGAAGTGAGCGCGAGGGTCGCGCTTGACGCGATGCGACAGGCCCTGGTTCCCGGCAAGAACGAAAGAATCGATCCCAACAACGTCACCCCCTCACCGCTGGTCACATGGCCCAGCACGCTGAACGAAGTGGACGAACGGTGCGGCGGGTTCTACGGGCTCGTGACGATCGGGGCGCAGCGAGGCACGGGTAAGACATTGCTGGCCGTGGGGAGCAGCATCGAGGCGACGAAGAATTTCCAGGTGATGCACTTCGCCGCCGAGGATGACGCGGACGGCCTGGCCACGCGATTCAACAACTACGTCAACAGCCACGAGGACGTAGTCCCGCACCTTGACGACTGGAACCTGTTCCAGACCACTCGCGGGCAGACACCGGAGACGCTGCTGGCCGAGATCGAGCGGGCCGTCGATCCCGACAGTCCGAAGCCGATTTTAACGGTGATCGACTCGGTGAACTCGCTGGTCGAGATGAGCGACTACGCCTATTTCGACGGACTGACCGCCTTCGGCCTTTGGGCGATGCTGTCACGCCGGATCAGCCGGGGGAAGGCGGCGTTCCTCTACATCTCGGAGACGAACAAGAGCAACTCCATCAAAGCGGAGAAGCTCCCGTACTGGAGCGATCAAATCCTCGTGATGACTCGGAGCGACGGTGCGGACATCGTGGAGATCGAGCTCCAAAAGTCCAGACGGACAGCTGGTGTGGGCGAACTCGGGAAGTTCGTCCTCGTCTGGAACCAGGGCGAATTCATCTCGGAAGCAGAGATCGAGGGACTGCGGCGCGAGGCGTTCCGGGTGGTGGAAGGTGGACAGCCAGAGCGCCTCACCCCGGTGGATGCTGTGGTCAACGAAGAACTTTTCTGATGACGAAGGGCTGCTGTGGCAAAAGCGAGGAAAAAGCTGGACCGGCTCCGACAGCTGCACGCCTGGATGCAGTCGAGGTACGCCACGCCCCATCCGACCACCCTGCGGTTTGTCAGGCAATGTGCCGATGCACACGGCTACGTCGAGATGTACCGCCGGAAACTGCGGATCACGCTGGTGCAGACAGCGCCGTTCTATCATCTAGTGATGATCTTGATCCACGAGTACGCGCACTGCATGGCGTGGGGACACCACAAGGTACCCAAGCCGGATCACGGCGCGGAATGGTCGCTGGCCATGGGCGAGATATACCGTGAGCTCTACGAGGGCGACGGCTGGAGGCAGTCCTGTGAAGTCAAGTGGTGATGAGGCGCGGAAGCAGCTTGCCATGCAGCTGGCCACGGGCTTCGCAGCCGCCTGTATGGACTACCTGCCCGTCATCGAGGAGGGCGTCCGACGCACCAGCCAGCGGATCGGCTTCGGCGCGCGGGTGGAGATCTGGAGAGGCTCGGACGGGATGATCCTGGGCCGACTCTCGACCTCGGCACCCAGGATTCCTGCGGAGACCCGGCCTCGGGTTGACTTCGTGCTTCAGATGGACACCGGAGGCCAGCTGGAGCTCGTCTTTGAAGGTACCCCCAAGCAGCTGAAGGCGCAGATCGAAGAGGGGTAGATGGGAACCGACTCGGGGTGGAAGCAGTTTGAACGCAGGGTCGCCGGGCTCCTGGCAGGGGGCGACCCTGCTATCCGTCGCCGCGGGCCTGACGTTTCGGCCCCGGATGGCGGAAAAACAGACATCATCCACCCGGCCTTCGGGGTGGAATGCAAGTTGCTCGCGCGAAGCTCGCACTCGGATATCTTGGAGGCTGTACGCCAAGCGGAGCGGAACAGTGCTGAAAACCAGACGCCGATTGCCATTGTGAAACGGAAGAAGCGCGATCTGGACAAGGATGCGCTGGTCTGCATGACGCTGGGAACCTGGCTCGAGTGGTACGGGCCCAGTGGTCCCACCGAGGATGTCATCCACCCGGCGGTGACCGTCAAGATGCCGGCGAGCTACTGTCCGAACTGCGGATCGTCGCTCACCCCAAGAAGCTGCAAAATGCATTGCGAGACTGACGGCTGCGGATACTTTCTGAGCTGCTCGGATCTGGAGCACGCGGGGTGATCCATGCCCAGCGAGCGAGAATGGGGAACTGTAACCGCACGCCTCGATCAGAGCATCCACAATCACCGAAATATGCGGATGATTTTGGACTCTGTGGTCGAGGACTGCCATGAGATCCGCGCCGAGGTCGCCCGCCTCCGTATCATGCTGAGGACCGCCCTGTCAGTCCTTGCTGTGACGATCGCTGCCCTCGCCTGGCTGGTCGAGCTCGTGATGCGCTGACTCCAGGTGTCGAACGAACTCATCGAACGTCCGCACGAGATGAATCGGGCAACCTAGCCAGCGCACCCCGATCCCCCGCTCGTGATCGCGGCCCTCCATGACCACCCACCGATCACGGGTCTTGCCGGGCACCGCCATGATGGCGCCCGTCTGCTGGCTGACGATCAAGAATGCGAACGGCGGGCCCTTCGCGAGGATCTTCTCCTCGGTATCGACGAAACACGGGTTGTAGGGGAATTCCCCAGGGTCGGTGAAGGCGAAGCGCGTGCTCTTGATCTCGATCTCGTGGCCCTCGACTATCATGTCGCGAGTGTCACGGTAGGCGTGCCGCTCGGCAAAGCTGGGCCGCACCCGCAGCCTGGGCACCGAGACCTCGAGCCCCTCGGCGATGAGCCGGTAGGCGACGTAGGCTTCGCGCTCGCGGCCGGTGCCGATCCGTCGCTGAAAGTGCTTCTCGTCCTGCTCCCACAAGAGAAGAGCCCCCCCTCGCCGTGTTGGCTTGGGGGGGGGCTCGGTGGGCATGGCAGCGCCACCAGGAGAGTCGGCGATAGCTCTCGGTCGAAAGTTAGCCCATGTCGAGCCCAGAAAAAACTTCGACCCGTGTGCCCCTATCGAGCGCTAAACGGATCTCTGTCGAGAACAGGTCGCCCGCTTCTTCCTGGGTGATGGGGGGGTGGGCCAGATTGGTGTGCCGAAGCACGAGGTGGAGTTGACAGCGTTTGCCACCCTTTGCGCCTCTGCGAACGATCTTCGCGGCAATCAGCGTGTAGCCGTCCGGTTGGTTGCGCTTGCAGTTCAGCAGCGCATTTGCAGCTGACTCCCAGTTCCGCGCGTCGAGGCTCACCGTGATCTCGTCGTCGCGTCGGGTGCCCTCATACAGTCGCAGGCGGGTCATTGTGATTCTTCCTTGTGAGAGAGCAGGACTACCGCCTGGTCGAACGGCTTCCGCGCGGTCCTCGCGAGGATGTTGCAGCCGCAATCCCTACATCGTGGCTCCTTCGGTTTCTCGTCCAGGTACTTATTCTCCCCAGCAAACAGCACCAGGGGATCCTCGAGGCCCTTCGCCGCTTCGCCCAGCTGTTGCCGGGCAAAGCGGACCAGGATGTCGCTGACCTCCTCACGGCTGAATTCTACCCGTGTTCCGATCTTCATCATTCCCCCCTGGCGACCGAGACGGGGACGCAGGCTCCGTAGGGCTGGCCGGTGGTTACGGCGCAGGCGCACGTCCCGCACTCGAGGTTCGTCTGGCAAGCGTACCCAGGGCACTCAGCGCACTGGGCCTTGATCGCCCAGAAGAGCAGCATCCCCACGAGAACGAAGCTTCCGGTGACGGCGAGCGAGCTTGCCATGCCCGCCCAGAACCCAGGGCCGACGCCGGGCTTCTCGCCGTAGATCGCACGCCGCGCTGCGCGGATCGTCCGTCTCTCCACGCGCGGGTTTCTTGAGCTCAATCTGGTTTTTCGTTTCATTGCCTCAACCTTTCAACAAGCTTTGCAACCGCATACGCGCTTGCGATAGGAATGACTGCGTTGCCCAGTGCCCGCAGCCTGTCTTTGGCGTACTCCAGTTCTTCGGGAACCCCATCAATGCCTCTACGAATACCGGGGAGAGACGGCGCGGGCCCGCCTGCGGCGATGTAGTCTCGCCAGCCGTCGCGGTCTTCGGGCCCGGGGGGCCATGCGAATCGCCCGTCTGCACCATATCCGTCAGGGTCGTGCCTGAGTGTCGTCCGCTCTCGGTCGAGTACCCAGCCGATCGAGTCGCCTTCGCGTCCCCCGCCGTCGGAGTAGGCCACTGCTCGTTCCGCGACCAGGAAGAACCTTTCCCGGCGGTGCGGACTCCGTACCGTTGCGTCCGCACGAAACAGACCCCACTCCGCGCTCCACCCTGCTTCAATTCGTTCCAGTCCTCCGAGGATGGCGTCGAGTCCCCCAGTAAGGAATCCTGGGACATTCTCCATGACGATGACTTCGGGTCGAACCTCATCAACGATTCGGAGGAACTCCTCTCCAAGCCATCGCTCGTCGGCTTTGCCTTTCCGTCGGCCTGCGACACTGAATGGTTGGCAAGGGATTCCCGCAGCGATGCAATGAATGATTCCACGCCACGGTCGGCCATCGAAGGATTGAAGATCGTCGGCCACAATAGCTGGATCCAGGGCCGAGTTTTCCATACGACTGACGAGTACGCTCGCCGGGAAACTTTCGCGCTCAACGTGACATACGGTGCGTAACTCGGGCCAGAGGATTCGGAGTCCCAACTCCAGTCCTCCGATCCCGGCACATAGAGATAGACAGTTCCTTTGCTCACTCACCATTCCCTCCCTGCCAGGATTTCGACTACCTCATCGCAGCCGATGTCGCGGAGATATTTCTCAGTCGTGCCCAGGGATGCGTGTCCCATCGCCACCTGGAGATGCCGCATCCCTACTCCCTCACGGTACAGGCCCGCGGCGAAGGTGTGTCGGAGCGCGTGCGGGTGGACCCGCCGGCCCAGCTGGGCACGCTCGCCAGCCAGGGCGACGGTGCGCCGGATCTGACTTGTTGCCAGGGGCTTGCCCTTGTGGGTGCGGAAGAACGGGCCCGGCTCCTCTCCACGCTTGGCAAGCCAGGTCCGCAGCAGATCGACGGTGCGCTTGTCGATGGCGACTACTCGCTTCGGAGCTCCGCGCTTCACGCCCTTGGGCCGATTGATCTTGATCTTGGCAGTGCCATCAGGCTGAAAGCGGACGCTCTCCATCCGCAGCTGGCAGAGTTCGTTGGCCCGCAGGCCCGCGCGCCAGAGCAGCGCGATCACGGCCTTCGCCTGCACGCCCCTGCCCGCCGCTACCAGGCGGCACGCCTCATCGGCCTCAAGGGGGTGCGCTTCAAACGTCTGTCCCTTGTTGCTCATGCCGTAGGGACCACTGAGTCATCCAGAAGCAGACAGGCAGCGCATTCCTCTGGTGAGGCGTCCCCGGGCTTCCATCCGAGAGGTAGCTCCACCTTTCGGTCGCAGCCGAATCCAAACCTGTCAACGCAGGTTTCGGCTACCTCCCTCTCACACTTAGAGCAGAGATCCCTTCCCGCGAGAGCGGGGCATTCACACAGTTCGCAACTCATCGTATCCTCCCTGGGCCCGTGACCCGGCTCGTTGACTCTACGAGTATACCCGCGCCCGCGTCTAGTGCAAGATCCCCATCCGCTGCTAGACTCTACCTATGGACACATCAGAAGATTACACAGCAACCGGACCCGTCCACCATGTGGGCGAACTCCGGGTCATCTCCGACAAGTTCAGCGTTCGTGAATTCGTGGTAGAGGTGGGGGCTGGTAGCCAGTACCCTCAGCTTGTGACGTTTCAGTGCGCGAACAAAAAACTGAGCCTCATGGAAGGGCTCGATGTTGGCGCTCCGGTTACCGTTCATTTCAACCTGCGGGGCCGCGAGTGGACGCCCTCCGATGGTGGGGACACTCGCTATTTCAACAGCCTCGACGCATGGCGCATCGAGAGACACGGATCTGCGCCCGCATCTCCCCCCTCGGCCGGTCAAGCCGGTGGTGGCGGCGACGAAATCCCTTTCTAGTCCGCGCTAGATCACATCGAGGCTAGGGGCTGGGAGGGGCGCTTCGCGCGTGGAGGAGGGCCTCAAAGGGCTTAAGCGCCTCGGCCACCTCCAGGGCTTCATCGTGCTGGTGCATCTCGCGGAGGACGCCCTCGGCCATTTGCGCGGCCTTCACTAGGGCGACCACGTCATTCTCTGTCACAAGGCGCCCGCATCGACCGAGGGCGCATTCGCACTCAGTCGATGCGCTCGTACCATCATCGCAGACAAGTTCTATCCCACAGTCGTTGCACTTTCCGCCGTCGAGCGTCAACGCATAATCCAAATGCTGGCAAGGCATCACTCGCCACCTCGCATCCACTCGATCACGGGGATGGCCACGATGGGCAGCAGCGTGCCCAGCACCACACCCAGCAGCATCGGCTGGAGTGCCGGGTCGAGCACTGCGCCCAGCCCGTCGCTGACGGTGTTACCGATAGCTGCGCCCAGGATGCCGCCGACGCGCCCGCGCCCGCCTATATACCGCTCGATTTCGCAGCCCGTGTAAGCTCCGAAGATCAAGACAGCGTTATCGACAGCGCCAAAGGTCAGACCATCCATGTTCTCACTCCCGTGGGCTCTGCCCCGGTTTGCGCGGTGGGCTTGGGACCACCGTCGCGGTTTAATACCGCGCCCGCATCTGCGAGCGCGGCACCCCTCACCTATACGATCCATCCGCGCATCGCGGCACAGTAGTGACCACCCGCGAGCTTGATATCCCGCCGCATCGCTGCGGTAAGGCGGATGATATCGGAACGCACGAATAGGACTGTCCTCCAGCGCCAATCCACCCTGTGGGCCAGGGTCCTGGGGTAATAGAGTTGTCTCCGCTCTATCGGCATCTCGGTTGCCATCCACCTATGGACGAGGTCTGCGGTAGTCATCTGGTTCTCTC
>MPME02063771.1_pt1 | contig 20213 bp, 18 predicted proteins | sample 1617261 | NCBI WGS metagenome assembly MPME02 (sample SAMN05944811, study PRJNA350692) | marine metagenome | biome: marine; feature: ODZ; material: water; isolation source: 150 m water sample filtered on 30 um supor filter | place: Pacific Ocean | collected 2012-04-09 | depth 150m m
CATGCATCACGGTGAAGGTTCAGGCGATGGCGATATGGCGGGCATGCATCACGGTGAAGGTTCAGGCGATGGCGATATGGCGGCCGAGAGCCACGCCGCCGATGGCAAGCCGGACAGCGGTGTGCTCTTCGGGGTCGGCGCGTTGTCGGTCGTGGTTCTCGTGGTCGCCGTGGCGATCGTCGTTACTCTTGCGCCCGCCTGAGCGAAGTGCCGGGCAGGTCGTCAGTTGAAGGTCGGCGAGACCGGATGCTTCGAGCCCCGCGGCTACCTCGGACGCCGCTTCGCCCGCTTGAACGCTGCCGTGTCGGCGTTTCCGAAGAGATCGGGAACGACCTCGTAGAGCCAGGGCTGAGCATCAAGCTGCGCAATCTGCTCCCGAGAGAAATACCCGATGTCGGTACTTTCATCGTCTCGGGGTCCCAGGCTTCCGCCCGTCTGCCGGCCTTCGAATACCGTAACCACATAGGACGTCCGGTCGCCGTTCGAGTAATGGATCACATACTCCGGTCCACCGTAGACGCCCAGGATCCTCACCGGTTCGATCAATAGTCCCGTCTCCTCCCACATTTCCCGAACTGCCGCGTCCGCCGGTGTTTCACCGGGTTCGATCGCCCCTCCAGGCCCGGTCCACAAATCGGTGTCGGCGTTCTTGACCAGCAGGACCTGACCTTCTTCGTTGCGGTGAATGATCGTCACCGAGGGCATTTGAAGCAGCGTCGTTCCCACCTTGCCTCGAATCATTCGGACATATTCGGACATTCCCATGCGGTCGCTTCTCCTTACTCAGGAACGTGGCTGTCCAACCGACTCAGGTTGGCCTTCAGGCTGCTTCGGCGCAGTCCAGAATAGAGCCTGGGAAGGAGTCAGGCCCTCGATAGGATGTCGCAACTCCGATTCAGAATCCGACGAAGACCTGTCTCAGCATGTCTGCACTCACGAAGATGAGAAAGACGCCGAAGATTTTTCGAAGCTGCTCCTCGCTGAGACGATTGGCGAGCTTTACGCCCTGAGGAGCCGAGATGATGATTGCAGGCAGCATTACGATGAACGCGAGGCCATCGACGTAGCCCAGTGCCCATGCGGGACGGCCCGCAACGCCCAACCCACTGATCACTGAGCCGAGGGTTCCCACGCTGGCAACCGCTGCCGAACCAGCGGCCGCCACGGCCACGGCGCGATGGATCGATACCCCACACAATGTCAGAGCCGGCGTCGTAAAGGCCCCACCCGTGACCCCGATCATGGTGGACAATGCCCCGATGCTCCCGGCCAGCAGGTCGCGCACGGGATGCCCCGGGACTGCCCGGGCGATCCGGACGTGCTTCGGCAGTGCGAGCATCTCGATGGCGATCCCCAGCATGGCGATTGCGAAGATCGCCGACAGAGTCTTTCCCGAAATCACCCTTGCAGCGAACACCCCCGCTACGACCCCAATCACCAGCGGAGGAATCCACGAGCGCAGGAACGGCACCTCCAGATTCCCGGATCGGTGCTGGATCGATGCGCTTCGAAAGCCCGTTGGAATCGCCAACGCGAGGGACGTGCCGGTTGCGATGTGCATCACCTCCGAAGGGTCCATGCCGAATGCCGGGAAAAGGTAGAGAAAGATCGGAATCCGAAGAATGCCTCCGCCGATTCCGAACAATCCTCCCGCGAACCCAGAGCCCAACCCAGCCACGAGCAGAAAGGCGGTAAACAACGCGATGTGTCCAATTTCCGGCATGGCGAGGAGTCCCGAGTTTTTTTATCGGCCGCTAGTTGACCGAATGGCTTCTCATCGTCCGAGTACAGGAAGCCTGATTCGCGTTTTCGCAGTGTCCGATAACTGGAGATTCTGTCAACCAGAGGCGTGGAACGAAATTCAGTCCTCGATGCAGCCCCAGAGAGCGAGCAGGTTGCAAAGGTGCAGCCAAAAGTATTCACGAGAATTCTCGTTAGTCCTCACCGGCTCTCATGTTGTTGGTGAAATGACGTGTGTCCTTGCCTCGCACCTCTACTGGGCGCTGGGGCGAACATGACCACGGACAGCCCGATGACAATCAGGTGGAAGCGCGCCCCCGGCGGCGTCTGAAGTGTTTCGATGGGTTGCCACGCTCCAAGTGACATGCGCCCGAGATATTCGATGATCACCCGAGCGGACCCGCTGCCCTACACTGGCGATCTTCTTCTTGGAGAAGGATGCGTCATGCCCAACGACGACGAGGGGGGCCGGCTCCCGGGCTGGTTTCACAGGGCCAACTGGGGCGGGGGCGCGCTGGCTTGCCTGGGAATTGGGCTCTACCCCCTGTTGGCCCGTGGATACACGATGACCGCGGCGCTGTGGGCTCTCTTCTGGGTCGTGATGGGTGTGGGGGCAGCTAACAACGCTCGGCTCGGGCGCAATAGCATCCACGTGCCCGCCCGCTTCCGAAGGAAATGAAGGTGAGCACAGGAAGTTGACGCTGTGTCTTTACAGTGTCCGATCAGTAGACATTCTGTCCATCGCGGCAGGGAAAGGAATCCGGTCTCGCGGGTTCCCGGGGCGGGACAGGACGGCGGGCAGGCTGGAGACGCCTTGTCTGTTGAATCGGCTCTGATTGTATTCGGCCAAGCCGTGGAGTTTCTGTGCTCTTGCGGCCCGGTGGCCTTGCGACCGGGTGGCGACGGTGAAACTGCCCTGTGAAAAGATTGTAAAGAGCTGCGATAGATATTAGGATAGGTATTAGGGTATTCCGTAATGAAGCTCTTCGTCATTGTGGTATCGGAAGCTCTGCCAGGTTGAAGTTCTCGAGCGGGGCTCACGATCCGATGTTCCAACGCAATCTCAAGCACGGAAGGGCGCTTCCCATTCACGGGTGCCACGGGCTCGAGATTGCGCGGCTGGCGCCAGGCCGTCGTCGCTCACCGCGCGCGATGCCCACCCTGCGAAATGCAGCGGTGTCGCTCGTGGCCCTGGGGCTCGTATTCTCGGGTCTCGCCCACGCCGAGTCCTATCGCGTGACCGAAGGCTCGATCACGTATGCGGGGTCGAGCGAGGTCACGCCGCTGGGCGGTGGTTTCGAGCTGTCGTTCAGCGAATACGACTCGCTGGTAATCGGGAGGTCTACTCTGATCCTGGATTCTTTTCAATTTCAGGCGGGTGACGAGATCCTCAACGCGGCGCCGCCCTACGAGTACGACGGTTTGGAGGTCTTCCCCTTACTTTTCAATCTCGCCAATCTTTTCAATCTCGCCAATCAAATCCACTGGATCGGGGATGGTGAACTCGGATTCTTCAACATCAACGCCGGCGAGGAGCCCGAGGTAGCCGAAGACGGCAGCCTGACGTTCAGGAGACTCACATTCTCGCCCTTCCCACTCGATACGTTTAGACCGAGCCTTCCGTTTCGCCCTGAACAGATTACCGGGACCGTGAGCCCCGGCGACCCGGACGGGGACGTTCTCCCGCGGTGGTTGGCGATCGAAGGTATTCTCGAAGAGAGCGAGCAGACCTTCGAGATCGTCGACAGTCCCTGCTCGTTCCTGGACGGTTTCCCACCCCCGCCCACCTTCCGCCCCCTACCCCCCTACCCCCAGCCGCCCCCCGGGCTCGGGTTTACTGGGGGGGGCATCATCCGAATGGTCCCGCAACCTTTGGTACGTCCCGAGCCTTCGGAAGCACCTTTGCATGAGCCTCTCGCGCGCCTTCTCGATGCCGACCTGGACTACGTGCCGACCACCGGACCCTGCTTGCGTTCCGTCTCGGGGAGCCTGATGGAGGAGGTCGGAGAGTTTTCCTTGATTGCCGTGCAGGTGCAGACTGTCGAGATCGACGTGAAGCCCCGGAGGCGGCGCAACTGGATCAACCCGATGCGAAACCGCCAAATTCCTGTGGCCGTGCACGGCTCCGACTCGTTGGACGTGCGCGAACTCGACCAAAGCAGCCTGCGCCTGGGGCCGGCTGAAGCTCCCGTCGTGTCCGGGCGCGGTTGGCGGCGCGGCTGGCGGCGCGGCTGGTGGGGGCCCCGCGACGTGAACCGGGACGGCTATCGGGACCGGCAGTTTCCCTTCCAGACGAGCGAGACCGGAATCGCCCGCGGAGACGACCAGGTCTGCCTCATAGGAGCCTTGCGCGACGGCACTCCGATCCAGGGCTGCGACGACATCCGAACCCCCAGGCCCTAGCAACCCGAGAGGCTGGATGCCGGCGGGGGGGGCGGAGATCTCTACCCCGGCGTGTCGGAGGGACTGAGCCAACTCGCGCTCCGCGCTTCCTGCTGAGCAATTGCCAACGGTGGTCCCTGGAGCTGTTTCGCGTGCGATGCGGAATCGGTGATCTGTTCACCGACAGCCTGTGCTTCTGCGACACCTGCAAACCGAAGGGCGAGAACCTGGCGCTGCTCGCTCACCGCCACGGGTTCCGGGCCGCGGTGTACGCCGGCGATACGCGGTCTGACATGGAGGGTGGTGCGGTGACTGGGGGCGGGTCGTGGACTTCAGCCAGGCCTGCACCTACCGCGACACTGCTGGCTCGACACTCAACCCGTACCGGGACGCTCCGCAGGCGAATTCGAACCCGTCTTCAACCGATTCCCCTGGGTGCGCGGAACGAAGAAGAAGGAACCCTTTCTGACATTGACGAATGCCAGCTCGGGCAGGCTCCAGAAGGCGCCGCGTGCACCGGCGGAGAACAGCCTTCCGCCGTCGAAGGGAATCAATGGGACACCCAGGATCGTTGCGCCGATCCCCGTAAGAAAATTGAGCGCCCCGTAAATGGGCCGCAACGCAACGGCGTCATCGGTAAAGAAAAGGAAGATCGAGTCCTCGGCGTTGCGGCGGTAGACGGTCGAGGTGAGCGTGTTGGATTCGCGCAGGTACACCGAGAGGTCTTCTCCCTCGTGCGCGTAGATCTCCGCAAGCGTGCGGTTTCGGTGCGAGGGAAGTTCGATCGTCTCGCTGATACGGTAACTCTCGGCAACGGCATCGGCTGAAACAAAGGGGATGAAATTAAAGGATTCTCCGCCTGCCACATGCCCACCCAGCCTGGCGATTGCCCGAGAGGCAGCTGCATCCGTTCCTTTCCCTGCCAGGAGTTCTTCGAGCGTGCGGAAGACCTCGGATACACAATTTCGCGTAACCAGGTTGTAGGCACTCTCCTCACGGAGTGTTTTGCGAATCGAGTCGGCTCTTGCCCGGTTTCGGGCCAGAGCGTCCGCGGGATTGTCGGTGTCCGAAAACGAAACTCCTGCGGCCGATCGGTATGCCGTCCGTTGGGGGATCATTCGTTCCCGTACGACACGCAGCCCCCCTCTTACCCGGTTTGCGCGCTCAATTTCACGCAGGCGATTGGCGGAATCTTCGAGGCGCGAAAAATCTATTTCATCCAAGGCTGCCCCGGCATCGAGCACCGCTCGAGCCTTGGCAAATTCATTCCGGGTTGCCTCGAGGAGTTCGTCGAGCTGCCCACCGCGCGCTTCGACTTGCGGCACCGAAATCGTTTCCGCATCGGCGGGGTAGCTGTCGAGGACCAGGAGGCGCCCCTCCGCAAGCGATCGAGAAACCGCGGCGTAGCGGGCCATTGCCAAGAAGAGAGCTTCGCCGGCATCGGGTCGCGACGATTCGAGGAGCGCGCCGACTTGTGCTTCGAGCTGCTCCAGCAGGGTCCGGAGCGAAGCTCGCGAAGCCGCACCCCGGAGCGCTTCGCCGCCGCCCGCGGCGAAAACAGCCGTAGGCCTCAGTACGGCCCCGCGCTCGAGTGCTTCTCGAGAGAGGAGGTCGGCGAGCCGGTCACTCTCGCCTCGTGGAGTGGCACCCCTTGGGAAAGGAAGCCGTGGTTCCAGCTGGGATCTCAGCCGGGCGATAGGTGATGCCCCGTCAACGTGCGGGGGTGCATCACCATCGGGATAGAAAAACCCCGCACCGGGAACCGGGATGCGCCTTTTCCTCGCGTTCGGTGCGGTGAACCGTTTCCGTTCCTCCGCGAGCCGCCTGAGCTCCGACAGCGCTACCTCACTTTCGAAATAACGCGCATTGAAGCCGTCGCGCAGCATGGTGTAGGTCTCGTCTTCGACCTCGATTCGGTGGACCCGAAGGTTTCGGTTTCCGTGGATTCGGTACGCGTGCTCGAAGGCACCGGTGGCGTGTCGCGTTGGGAGGATCAAGCCGCCTTCGCGATGCTGGAAGTGAAACGTCTGGCCCCCGAATGCGATGGCGACGTGGCCACCACTCGCCTGCCCTTCATTCGAGTCGACGTATACGTAGTCTACGTAGGCGGCGCCGGCCTCTTCGGGAGGCGACGCGACCGAAAGGGCGAGCAGAACCACCCCGAGGGTGGTTTCAGCCGTTCGTTGTGCTTCCCGCTGCCACCGTCGCACGATCATACCCCTGGCGCAGTGCTTGGAGCCGGTCGGGATGATTCGCTGCAAGCCGGCCGATCGTTGCCTGCGCTTGCATTGACGAAACACCCGTTGCGGCAATGCCCTCGCCAATGCCTACCCATGTCGATCTCCATGCCTCCCAATCCGAAATCCCGTGCTTCTTGGCAACGCGGGCGAGTTCTTTGCGGAATGTGTCGAGATCGTCGGAACGTCTGAGCTGGGCCGCCGTGAGGTCTCGTACGTCTCTCTGGTAGGCCTGTTCTTGCGTGTCGTCCTCGTCTTTCTTGTCATCCTGCTCTCCCGAGGACGAAGCGCTCGACTTGAAGGGGCTCGAAATCAATGCCGCACTGCTCTCCAGGGACCCCCCGATGCTCGCGGAAATCGAACATCCGCCGGCAATAAGCGCGACGGCGATGGCCGTCATCACATCTCGGATTCTCATCGACTCTCCCTCGATTGGTTCAGCCATCAGGCATCTTGTCAGATTCGGACGGGGATCGGGGCAAGAACAAAACCGGCGCGTAGCATGGCGGCTTTCCCCTCTTCGAGCCCAGGAAGTGCAAGCTGCGTTTTCGCAGCGCCCGATGGGTAGAGATTCTGTCAGGCACTTCATGCCGGCGCAGATGCAGGGATTTGCCGGCGCGCTCGCGGCCGGAAACGGCACCTGCCGCGGCGCCAGATCTTTCTTGTGAAACGCGCAGGGGGTTGCTTCCAGCCCCGCAGAGGCCGCTTGCCCGCTTTTCCTTTTTTTCGCCAGCGGGTCCCTCGGGAAAGCCAGGCCGGATTCTGCTCACCCGGAGAGCTTCTGGGGCCATTCGACACCCTTCGATATTCGGGATCTCGATCTGACCCGCCCGCGGTTCTGGTCCGCGTCTCGTGTTGGAGCGACGCTGGCTGCGGACGGAGGCCAGGTCGCATTCGGGACCGGACACTGCATCGCTTCGGGTGCCGGAGGCCGGTAGCCCCGGGCGCTGCGTGGCCTGAACGTGTCCGTGCTCCTGCCGCCAGCGCTCGAGCGAGACCTCCGGGGCGTTCGGATGGGCCCCCGATGGGCCCCGGCATACAATAGAGGGTCCCCAGCCACGATCGGAAGCCGAGTGCCCCCGACCCGGACCCTCGCCATCGTCCAGTTCCGGCGCTTGCTCGCAAAGCTGAAACGCATTGCGGGGGGCCGTGCATCCCGGCGCCGCACACCCGAGGGCATACGCATCTACGCCGTCGGCGATATCCACGGCCGCGCCGACCTGCTCCGCGCGCTGCTCGAGTTGATCGCGGCCGATGCGCGAGAGGCGCCGGCTGTGCGAAAGCTCCTGATCTATCTCGGCGACTACGTGGACCGCGGGCGCGAGTCGCGCGAGGTGATCGAGTTGCTGCTCGCGGGGCCGCCCCCGGGCTTCGAAGCGGTTCACCTGAAGGGCAACCACGAAGCAGCGCTCCTGCACTTCCTGGAAGCCCCCGGCTTTGGCCACGAGTGGAGGCACTTCGGGGGGCTCGAGACACTCCAGAGCTACGGCGTGACCGATCTCGGGGCTCGGCTCGCGGACGCGGGCTTCGACCGGGCGCGCGATCAGTTCGCGGCGCTGCTTCCCGAGGCCCACCGGAAGTTTCTGGAGGGACTCGAGCTCAGCGTGTGCCTGGGCGACTACCTGTTCGTCCACGCGGGGGTTCGCCCAGGCGTCGCGCTCGAGGACCAGCGCGAAGAGGATCTGCTCTGGATCCGCGACGAGTTCACGCGCTGGAGCGGGAGTTTTGGCAAGGTCGTGGTGCACGGGCACAGCGTCACCGAGAGGCCGGAGTTCGAGCCCAATCGCATCAACGTCGACACCGGCGCCTACATGACGAATCATCTGACCTGCGCGGTGCTCGATGGCGCGCAGCGGGCCTTCCTGCAGACCGGGCTCGCGCCCGTCTCGGGGCGGGCTCCCGGTCCCCGCGGCCCCGGATAGATGCCCGACTCCGAGGTAGACTCAAAGAGATGGATGCGAAACCGATGACGCCCGCTGCTGCCGCGCCGAAGTCCGTTCTAGCGCGGCTGCTGCTCGTGGGGGCCGTTTGCCTCCTATCGGCCTGTGCCGGAAGCGCCCCCCCGCGCTCCGTCAGCGCCGCCGTGCCCGGCGACGCCGATTCGGGTGCGGCCGGGGCCAAGGCGGCGGCGGCCACCGCCGCGTACTGCCTCGGGGCCGGCGACCAGCTGCGCGTGATCGTATTCGGGGAAGAGGATCTCTCGGGCGAGTTCGAGGTCGACGATACCGGCGCCGTCTCGCTGCCCCTCATCGGGCAGGTCGTCGCGAAGGACCTGACGCTGCGCAGCTTCGAGGCAGCGGTTCAGGAGCGGCTACAGGAGGGCTACCTGAAGGATCCGCGCGTCAGCGTCCAGGTCCTGAGCTACAGGCCCTTCTACATCATCGGCGAGGTGGATGAGCCCGGCGAATACCCTTTCGTAAGCGGCATGAACGTGCTCAATGCGGTGGCACTGTCGGGTGGGTTTACCCCCAGAGCTAATACGTCCAAGGTCCTTATCACCCGGGGCGGGCATGAGAGCGCGTATCCGGTGACTCACCAGACCCACCTCGAGCCCGGGGACATGATTCGGATCCCCGAGCGCTTCTTCTAGGTCCTCCTCAGCCTCTCCGAACGGGTGGGAAGGCGGGAAGGGTGGAAAGGCGGGAACCGCGCGATTTGGTTGCTGCTTTCTCATTCCTGTGGAGCGCTTTCTATCTCACAGGGTCTCTGATAGTGTCCGCGCAGGGTGTTAGGGGCCTAGCTGCCTTTTAGGTATTCCGAGGTAGTCCAGTCAACATCGCTAGGTCTGGCCGGGCTCTCCTCGATCCCGGGCCGGCTTCGGGGGAGGGCGTCTGTTGTGACTAGGCGAAGAAACTGTGGCAACGCATGGTGCGCGGGGGTCCTGCTCGGCGGGGCACTGCTGTTCCTCACGGTCGGGGCCGCTTCGGGAGCAACGCTCACGTCGGCGCAGGTGGCGGCGAAGGTAAGCGCCGCGTTGTCGGGTCCTCCCGGCTCCCTGGGAGACACCATTCTCGGCATCATCGACAGCGTCCCCGCGGACGAGGCGGGTCAGGTGGCCGCGGATATCCTCGCCGCCGCCAAGAGCGCCACCGACGCCCAGAAGAAAGCCATCGGGAAGGCCCTGGCGACGCAGACCTCCGCACTCGTGAACGATGGGCAGTTGAAGGCGGCCCGTGCTGTCGTAGCCGCGATGGAGGGCGCCGCGGCACAGGGCGACCGGGCTGCGCTTTCTGCCTACGAGAAGATGGCGAGCTTGAACTCCTTGGCGGTTCCGAGCGGCCCCGAGGGCGCCGGGGCAAACATATCGCCGGAATAGGAGAGGCTTCATGAAGTTTCTGAGCTGCAGCAATGCCGTGAGACTCGCGAGCCTCCTCCTGGTGGCCTCGGTGGCCGACGCCCAGGAGAGGCTGATTCCGGAAAACGTGACCGCACGCACCCGCGCGTCGGCCGACGCCAAGGGGCTCCCGCTCGGTGCCTTTCGCGCCTATCCGAAGCTGGGAATTCTGGGCGGCTACGACAGCAACATTCTCTCGACCGATTCCGATGTCCTGCGCGCAGGCCGGACGACGGTGGCCCCGTCGGTGCTGGTCGAGTCGCAGTGGTCGCGCCACTCCCTCTCTTTCGGGAGCTTTCTGGAGTCGAGGCTCTACCCGTATGAGAGCAAGCAGAATTACCTCAACTGGGGCTTTGGCTCGACGGGCCGGTTCGACCTGCTGGACACGACCAATTTCGAGACGTCGATCGACTACCAGCGCCTGACTGAGGATCGCAGCGGTGTCGACGTTTTGTTGTATGCACCAAATCCCAGCAATTACGGTCAGTTCGACGCGAGTGGGGTGTTTAACCACCGCTTTGATCAACTCACGGCATCGATCGGCGGCAGCTACACGGGCCTGGACTACCGAACCCATAGTCAGGAGTATCGAGATCGCTGGATCGCGGAGGGCGTGGCCCAGCTGGGTTACATCTTCTCGCCGGGCTACAGCGCCTTCGTCCGCGGGTCGTACAACGACCGCGACTATGACCATCGCAGCACCGTGACGGCCGGGAGCCCAAAGCAGAACTCCGACGGCTACGAGATCGTCGGCGGAATCTCGTCCGAGCTCACCAACCTGATCGTGGGCGAGCTCTACGTTGGCTACATCGACCAGAACTACGACAGCTCGCTCTTCAAGGACGTGGACGACGTCTCGTTCGGAGCCAGCCTGACCTGGTTTGCGACGCATCTCACCACGGTCACGGTGAGCACGGACCGGAAGGTGGTCGACTCGAATACGGGCGGAGCCGGCGGCATCCTGTACACGACCGCCGGATTCGGCCTCGAACACGATCTGATGGAAGCCCTGGAGCTGGCCGGCGACTTCGAATACTTCAACGGGGATTACGAAGGGAATCGCCGGAACGACGAAGGCTTTCGCGTCTCGGCCGGATTCCGCTACATCCTGAACCGTTTCGTGCACATCGACGTCCGGTACCGGTTCGACGACCGCAATTCGAACGTTTCGGACCAGGACTTCAACAGAAACCAGATCGATTTTGGCTTCGAGTTCCAGCTCTAGGCACCCCTTGGAACAAGGCCCGGGCTCTTTCCCGCCCCCCGCGGACGACGTCGAGATCGACCTGCGGGAGATCTTCGGGGCGCTGCAGCGCCGCCGCTGGGTGCTCGCCGGCTGCGTGCTGCTGATCACCTCGGCCGTGCTGCTGGTGACCTTCCAGCTCACGCCCCGGTACACGGCGAACACCGAGGTGCTGATCGATCCGCGCGAACGCAACGTGGTGGATCTCGAGTCGGTGTTGTCGGGCCTGTCTTCCGACGCTTCCACCATCGACAGCCAGATCGAGGTGATCGGCTCGCGTTCGCTCGCCCGGCGCGTGGTCGAACAACTGGGCCTCGCACGCGACCCCGAGTTCAACGTGGCGCTGCGCGAGCCCGGGCCGCTCGGCGCGGTGGTGAGCTGGCTCCGGGGCCTGTTCCCGGCCGGGCTCGAGGACGAAACCGAAGAGGAGCGCCAGGAACGCGAGCAGTTCAAGGTGACGGATGCGTTCTCGGAGGCCCTGCACGTTTCGCGCGTCGGCCGGCGCTCGTTCGTGATCGAGGTCTCGTTCACCTCCGAGAACGCGCGCAAGGCGAGCCGGGTCGCAAACACCCTGGCCGATCTCTACCTGGTCGAACAGCTCGAGGCCAAGTTCGAGGCCACGCAGCGCGCCACCGACTGGCTCAACGAGCGCCTGGGCGCACTGCGCAAGCGGGTAGAGGCGTCCGAGCAGCTGGTCGAGGCGTACCGGGCCGAACACCAGCTGGTCGATTCCGACGGCATCACGGTCGACGAGCAGCAGGTCTCGGAGATCAACGCGCAGCTGATCCTGGCGCGCGCCGACCTGGCCGAGACACAGGCCCGGTTCCGGCACGTGAACGACCTGCTGGGGTCCGGGTCCGGGGTCGAATCGGTGGCCGAGGTGCTGGCTTCGGAGGTCGTGCGCGACCTGCGCCAGCAACAGGCGGAACTCGCCCGCGAGCAAGCGGAGCTCGAGTCCCGCTACGGCGACCGGCACCCACACATGATCAAGATCCGCGCGCAGCGGCAGGACCTGGGATTCGAGGTCGAAGCCGAGGTGAAGCGGATCACGGCCAATCTGGCAAACGAAGTCACGGTGGCGCGCTCGCGGAGCCAGTCGCTGCACCGCAGCCTCGAAGAGCTCCAGCGCCAGCGATCGACCGGGGAGGTGGCCCGGATCCGGCTGCGCGAGCTAGAGCGCGAGGCGGCGGCCAACCGCACGCTCTACGAATCGTTCCTGGGCCGCTTCAAGGAAACCAGCGAGCAGGCGGGCGTCGCGGAGGCAGATGCCCGCATCATCTCCGCCGCGGCGGTCCCGGTGGACCCGAGCTACCCGAAAAAGCGCCTGTTCGCGGCCGTCGGGCTCCTGCTGTCGCTCGGCGTCGGGCTCGGCGCGGTATTCCTGCTCGAGCGGCTCGACAACGGCTTTCGCACCGGCACGCAGCTCGAAGCGATGCTCGGGCTTCCGCACCTGGCCTCGATCCCGGAGCTCTCGGAGCGCGACCGCAGCGTCGAGGGCAAGACGCTCTCGCCCGAGGACTACGTGCTGGCAAAGCCCCTCTCGGCCTACGGCGAGGCCCTGCGCAGCCTGCGGGCCGCGCTCTTGCTTTCGAACGTCGACGCGCCGCCCCGGGTGGTGGTGCTGACCTCGGCCCTGCCCTCGGAGGGCAAGACGACGATGGCGCTCAGCCTGGGGCGCGCTTCCGCCCTTTCCGGGGCGCGCACCGTGGTGGTCGACGCCGACCTGCGGCATCCGAGCCTCGCAAAGACACTGGGCCTCCAGCCGGAGGCGGGCCTCATCGAAACCCTGGCCGGCCAGGTTTCGCTCGAAGACGTGCTGATCCACGACGAGGCCTCGGGCCTCTACGTGCTGCCCACGGCCACGGGTGCCGCGAACCCGTCCGACCTGCTCGGCTCGGGGAGCATGCAGGCCCTGCTCGAGAAGCTCAAAAAAGACTTTTCCCTGGTGCTGGTGGACTCGGCCCCGGTGCTGGTGGTTTCCGACACCCGGGTGCTCAGCCAGACCTGCGACAAGCTGGTCTTCATCGCGCAGTGGGAAAAGACGCCGCGCGGCGCGGCTGCGGAAGCGGTTCACGCGCTGCGGCAGTTCGAGGTCGATATTGCGGGTGTGGTGTTCAGCCGGCTCGACCTCAAACGGCACGCGAGGTACGGCTACGGCGACTCCTACTCCTATTACAAGAACTACTCGAGCTACTACGACGGCTGAGCCCGCGCAGACCGGCGGCGAAGGCCGCACCTTTTCGCGCGGTGCGGCCGCGCTGCTGGCCGGCGTGCTCGCCGTCGGGCTGGCACTCGTCTGGCTCGGCCTGCCCCGGCTGCTGGGGGCCACAGCCAGGCAGCCGGCGCGCGCGGTGCTGTGGGCGCTTCGCGACGGAAAACCACTGACCGACGCAGACCTCGCCCGGGGCGAAGCGGCGCTTGAGCGCTCGCGGCGCTGGAGCGGGACGCCGGCCTACGCGCTCTCGGACCTGGCGCTGCTAAAGCTCTTGCGGCTGGAGCAGGGGGAGGAAGATGGGCGTGCTGCCCGGTACCTGGCAGGGGCGCTCGAAGCCCAGGAGGCCGGGCTCGCCCAGGCGCCGGCCGGGGGCAACGGCTGGGCGCGGCTCGCCTACGCGCGCTACCGGCGCTCGGGACTCAGCGAAGCCACCCGCGACGCGCTCGAATTGTCGCTGCTTTCGGGGGGCCTGGATCTAACGCTGCTCTCGTTCCGCCTGGAGCTGATCCTGCGCGAGTGGGACGCGCTCGGGCCGGAGTTTCACGAGGCGGCGCGCGGCGAGATCCACCAGATGACCCGGCACGGACGCCCGGGCTACGACGCGCTGGTGGAAATCTACCTGGCTTCGCCGCGGGCCGGTGTCATCGACGCGGCGCTGGCGGATTCACCGGCGCAACAGGCACAGTTTTCCCGCAGGCTCGAGCACAGAATCGGGAGCCCCTGAGCGCCCGCCGGCTCAGGCACAGAATCGGGAGCCCCTGAGCGCCCGCCGGCTCAGGCACAGAATCGGGAGCCCCTGAGCGCCCGCCGGCTCAGGCTTCCCGCGTCGGGAACGACTGCGCGCAAGCCATGCCGAGCAGGAAGGCGTAGCTCACGCTCACGGCCGGGATCTGCAGGCTGAAATCCACCGTGGAATGCGCGGCCACGAGCGCCGTTACCGCCACGCCGATCGCCGGGTAGATGCGATCCCGCCGCCGCCGCCGGATACCGACCCAGCAGTAGCCAGCACAGGTTCCGATGGCCGCCACCAAGGCCAGAGCCGCCGGAATCCCGAGTTCCAGCGCGCTCTCGAGATAGGTATCGTGCGCCTTCCTCCAGAAGAGCGTGCCCGCAATCGTATCGTCGCGGTAAAGGGGGAAGACGTCCGGAAACGTGCCGTAGCCGGTGCCGAGCACGGGGGCGTCTCCGATGGCACGAACCACTAGCGCGTAGACGGCCGTGCGGTCGGCCGCGCTCGATTCGGTGTGCTCGAAACGCCGGGCCACTTCCGCCCCGCTAAGCGCGAATACCGCCAGCCCCAGGAGCAGGAAGCCCATCGAGAGCGCCGCCACCTGCCGCCCCGGCAGCGCCCGCGCGCGCAGCAGGGCCAGCATCAACACCACCAGCCCCAAGAGCGCACTGAGCGTGCCCCCGCGCGACTCGGTAAGCAAAAGAGCCGTAGCGATCACCAGAATCGCGACCAGCAGCGGGGCACCCGGACCCAGCAGTTGTTTCAGCAGCCAGCGCGCCTTCACGCGTGCCGGAACCTTCGCGCGCAGCACGGCGCCAAGGCCGTCCAGGAAGAGCGCACTGGCACAGACGAGCGCCAGGCCCGCGAGCGTGGCGTAGGAGTTGCGGTTCACCAGGGTGCTGGTGACCACACCCTGGTAGGCCCACTTCTCCATCCAAAGGATCTTGTCGGCGCCCGAGAAATATGCGAAGAGCCCGTACAGCGCGTAGGCAAAACCAGCCCACACGAACAGCTGGAGACCCCGGCGGGCCCGCTCCGGGCTACGGCAAAGCTGAAGTGCGAGCCAGAAGACACCCGCATACGTGAGGAGCCGCACCAGCGCCGTCAGCGTCTCCTCCGGGTTCAGACTGATCCGTCCCGGAAGCTCGCGGCCGAGCACGCGGCCCGCGTCCGCCCACAGCGGATGGTGCCAGGCCTCCGGCGTCCAGGGCAGCCACTGCACCACGGCCCAGAGGCAGACCCCGGCAAACAGGACCAGCGCGACCCACACGCGAGAAGCGGCCACGGGCGGCGCCTGCCGCGCAACGAGCAGCCCAGCAGACCACAGCACGAGCAGCACGCCCACCCCGGTTGCCAGCAAGAACCAGCCCCCGGGCCAGTTGCTGCCGAGCGGAAGCGGCGCGAGGACGACCAGCAAGACGAGTGTCCAGAAGACAAGTGGTGTAACTCGACCGGCCCACCGCCGCACCATCCTGAAGAAGACTGCCAACCGCATCTCCGAATTGTGCCGAAGGTTCCAGAGCTTCGGCCAAGGTATTGCCAAGAACCTTCTTGGCGCCAGGAGGGGTCGAGACATGTTTTGCCTTGAAATCGCGCTGCGCCGCTGTACGCCAGCAGCCGAGACGATCCTATGGCCGTGTCGGGGACAATGGATGATATATCGTTCGATGCATTAGTGTATCAACGAACGCGATAGGCTAGGGCACGTCGCTAGAGCACTGTCGAGGAGATTTGGCGAGATCGTGCATACCGGGAGGAGGGGCGACTTTGCTCCCCATTTCGGCGGGAATCTACAATCCCCCGTAGCAGTGCTGAGTTGTTGCCGTGGGCCTGGAAAGGAGAATCCAAGTTGCAGGTTATGGCCCTTGGCCAAGTCGGCTTTCGCCTTGAACTCCCAGACCTAAATCTCTACATCGATCCCTATCTGTCTGACAGTGTGCGGGAGGAAGAAGACGATAGTATGGCGAGGCTCGTGGGCGTTCCGATCGATGCGGCTAGGGTAGAAGACGCCGATATTGTGCTGCTTACCCACGCACATCGGGACCATTGTGACGTGCAGACGCTTTGCCCCATCTACGTTGCGTCACCGCAGTCCAAATTCATGGGGCCGCAGTCCACGCTCGATGTCTTGAGGAAAGAGGGATTCAAGGAAACTCGGCTAATACCTCTTGAGTCAGCAGACGTCCCCCTGTCGCCGGGATGCACAGTGCGCGCAGTACCGTCTGCGCATCCAGAATGCTCGGGGGATTCACCCCAAAACTGGAATGCGGCAGGCTATGTAGTAGAAAGTTCAGGCCTTCGCGTCTACCACTCCGGGGATACCTCCGTCACAGAACGATACTTGGAAGGGATCGCCTCAATCCGGCCGATCCATGTAGCGTTTCTACCTGTCAACGAACACAGCTTCGTTCGTAAGCGAGCGGGAATTGTCGGAAATATGGGTGTGAGAGATGCCTTCTGGCTGGCCGAATGGCTTGGTGTGTCGGTACTGATCGCAACACACTGGGATATGTTTGCGGCAAATCAGGTGTTCCCTGAGGAGGTCGAACTGCTGTTCGAGAAACTCTCACCGCCATTCGAGCTGCGCCTTGTGCGCGCGGGGTGTGAGATAGAGATCTGATTTTGGACGCCAGCATCGTAATTCGGACATACAACGAGGCCAAACGTCTCCCGGAATTGCTTGGTGCGATCGCCGAACTGAAGCTCGGCAGCATGTCTGCGGAGGTGATCTTGGTCGATTCTGGTTCGACAGATGAGACTGTGACGATTGGGCAGCGATTCGGGTGTCGGATCGTACACATCCTGAAGCAAGAATTTACTTTTGGTCGCTCCTTGAACCTCGGTTGCGAAGCCGCAAATGCAAACCTCCTCGTATTTATAAGTGGGCATTGCGTTCCGGTAAGCGGGGACTGGCTGGTTAATCTCGTAGCTCCGATTGATGCTGGGGAGGCGGCGTACACGTACGGTAGGCAGATCGGAAACAATGTGACAAAGTTCAGCGAACACCAGATTTTCAGAAAGTTCTACCCTCCGACCAGTCTCGTGCCAACAAGCGGGTTTTTTTGTAACAACGCGAATGCTGCAATTTCGAAAGAGATGTGGGCTGCATATGGTTTCGATGAGGGCCTTACCGGTCTCGAAGACATGGACTTGGCTAAAAGGCTCGTCAGAGACGGGTACAGAGTCGCTTACGTTGCGGAAGCTCCGATCTACCACATTCACGAAGAATCCTGGGGGGGCCTGAAACTGCGCTACGAACGTGAGGCCATCGCTCTTCAACGGATAATGCCTGAGGTCCATATCAGTGCCTGGGACTTCTTGGCTTTCTTTTGCAGCGCGGTGTTCATGGACTGGAAAACAGCCTTTCGAGAGGGCTGCCTAGTCAGCGAAGCGTTTGGGATCGTATTGTTCCGATTTTGTCAATTCTGGGGTACGTACAGCGGAAATCACGACCATAGGAAGCTCTCTCAAGCAATGAAGAAGGACTACTTCTATCCAAGGTAGAGGCGCTTCAGGCCCGATGAGTACTCATGAAAAAGTTGTCGCGCTACTCCCCATGAAAGCGCACAGCGAACGTGTGCCAGGTAAGAATTTCAAGGAACTGGGTGGTAAGCCCCTGTTTCGATGGGTCCTGGATACGCTGCTGTCGCTCTCTGAGATTGATCAGATCGTCATCAACACGGACGCGCGCGAGATACTCATGGAACACGGTTTGGGCGCAGAGCCGCGCATCAGGATCCGGGAGCGCAAAGAGGCGATCTGCGGTGATTTCGTCGATATGAACGCGATCATCAAAGACGATTTAGATGCAGTGGACGCCGATATGTATTTGATGACTCACACGACGAATCCGCTACTGAGTGCTCAGACGATCAGCGACGCGATTGACGAATATCGGAACGCCAAGGATTCCAATCGGGCCGATTCCCTTTTCTCTGTCAATCTGGTACAGGCCAGGTTCTATCGAGCCGACGGAACGGCTGTAAACCACGACCCAGCCAATCTGATCCGAACCCAGGATCTCGAGATGTGGTTCGAGGAGAACTCGAATCTCTACATCTTTTCTTCAGATAGTTTCACCGCGACAGGTGCCCGAATCGGCAGGCAACCGTTGCTGTTCCCGACGCCAGCGTTGGAATCCGTAGATATCGATGGCCCAGACGACTGGGCGCTTGCAGTCGCTCTTTCTCGCATGGATCTTTCCCGTCATGGACACTGAGACACGAAATCCGTTGACGGGTATGCGTGTGCTGATCACTTGCCCTCCGATGCTGGCATGCGCCGAGGAATGGCGCTCGGAGTTTGATACCCGCGGGGTTGAATTGGTGCTGCCGGACGTGATTCAAACACTCCCGGAGGATGCGCTCGTTGAGTTGGTTCCATCGTGCGATGGTTGGATCATCGGGGATGATCCGGTGACGAGGGCAGTGCTAAGGGCTGGGCGCGACGGTGTGCTGAAGGCTGCAGTAAGATGGGGAGTGGGGACTGACAATATCGATTTTAATGCCGCTCGCGAGTTGGGCTTTGAAATCAAGAATACTCCAGGCATGTTCGGTGCCGAAGTCGCAGACGTTGCCATGGCGTACGTGACCTGCCTCGCAAGGTCGATCATAGATATCGATCGAGGAGTTCGCGCCGGTGAATGGCCCAAGCCAAGAGGGAAGTCGCTGTCGGCTTTGACGATGGGGATCATCGGCTACGGTGACATCGGAAAGAACCTTGCCCTTCGCGCTGTCGCTGCTGGTATGGCGGTCATCGCAGTTGATCCCACACTCGAGGTCGGCCAGGAACTCGGGGACGTCACCAGCGGCGAATGGCCCGAGGCTGTTGGACAGTGTGATGTCTTGGTATTTACATGTGCTCTCACGAATTCGAATTGGCACATGCTCGACGCTGCGGTTCTCGCCCTCGCGCGAGACGGCGTGTTTGTGGTGAATGTCGCGCGGGGACCGCTTATCGACGAAGGCGCGCTGTGTAGCGCACTCATCTCCGGACGTGTCGGCGGGGCAGCGCTTGATGTGATGGAGAACGAACCTCTGCTGGCGACGTCGAAGCTGCGCACCCTAGAGAATTGCGTCTTCGGGACCCACAATGCATCGAATACGTGGGAAGCCGTCGGGAGGACGAACCGAAAAGCGATGACACTCTTGTGGGCTGCTCTAGAGGGAAATCCGTGAGCAAGCTAGATCCGCACTGGGCAGTGATTACAGGTGCCGCCGGCGGGATTGGTCGTTCCCTGTGCGAGGCGTTCTCGGATGCGGGATACCGGGTTATTGCGACAGACGCCAGGCCGAGGAAAGACGTCGTCTGTGATGAATTCCTCGAATGTGATCTTATCGAATACTGCGATTCCTCAGAGACGCGTGAGGCGGTTTACCAAGCAATTGGTTCTGTTTGCGGCGACGCCGGAGTTCGATGTCTCGTGAATAATGCTGCGGTTCAGCGGCTTGCTTCGACAGGGTCGATTGCACCGGAGGACATTCGGGACACGCTCCACGTCAATCTTGTGGCTCCCCTGCTGCTTGCACAAGCGCTGCTTCCCTTGCTGGAGCAGGCGGAGGGCAGCGTCGTCAATGTAGGGAGCGTACATGAGTGGTCAACGAAGCCTGGCTTCGTGATCTACGCGGCTTCAAAGGCGGCCATAGGTGGCCTTACCCGTTCGCTCGCGGTTGATCTTGGTGGCCGCGTGCGCGTAAATGCGGTCACTCCCGGGGCAGTCGACACCCCGATGCTCCGTGGGGGCTTCGCCAGCCGGCCTGAGATATTGGACCGGCTTGCAGCGTGCCAACCTATTGGGAGGATCATACAGCCTCGTGAAGTTGCGAATGCAGTGGTCTTCTTGGCCTCTGAGAGTGCAAGGTCGATCACCGGCACCTCGCTCCGTGTAGACGGTGGCATCTTGGATCGCCTACATGACCCAGCGTGAATCGCTCATATGGGAATGGCAGCCAATGGCTCGCTTGACGAAGGCGCTTACAACGATGGCCGCGGGCTTGCTCGGGCAGCGCGCCGTTAACGCTTTGAGGGCGATTCTTCGGCGACGGCACTTCGAGGAGGTGAGGTTCGTAGAGCGAATCTTGATTGCGCCGGGTGCACCAGGAACGATGATAGATGTTGGCGCATGCCGCGGGAATGCCTTCCAGGAGTTCCTTCGAAACGAATGGACGGTCTACGCGTTCGAGCCGGACCCTGAGAACAGGGCGACCCTGATTTCCCGCTTCGGATCGAATCGTTCACTTTTTGTGGATAGCCGGGCCGTGTCTAATGAAAATAGGACGGGAGTGCCCTTTTTTTCGAGTACAGTATCAGAGGGAATTAGCACGTTGAAGCCC
>MPME02027611.1_pt1 | contig 19733 bp, 25 predicted proteins | sample 1617261 | NCBI WGS metagenome assembly MPME02 (sample SAMN05944811, study PRJNA350692) | marine metagenome | biome: marine; feature: ODZ; material: water; isolation source: 150 m water sample filtered on 30 um supor filter | place: Pacific Ocean | collected 2012-04-09 | depth 150m m
GACATTAAAGCAGATAAAATTATAGATGTGCTCGATATGAGTGGCATTAAACGACCAGGCGATCTCGGTATATCCCGAGACGAATGGCTTGCAGACGTTTCAAAGAAATTAGAAGAAGTAGGCCGTCCTAAAAAAATTGATGCACTTGACTATGATATAGATAGTACAACAGATATTGATAACATAGCAAATAACGATGATATATCCGTCTCAGCTGAACAAAAAGAATTAGTATCAATGATTTTGGCAAACACTTCATTAAAACCTCGATATAAAAAAGTAATTTTTAAACGATTTTGGAAAGGAGAAACCTTAGAAAAAGTAGCAGATAGCTTTGGTGTTACTCGCGAACGAATTCGTCAGATGGAATTAAAGGCTTTAAGAATGATGAGATATCAAGCTCGTAAACTAGGTGTTATGGAATTTGAAAAAATAAAAGAAATGCACGGTGGTGGTGGCATACCTGATTATACAACAATGCCAGCATACGGATTAAAAAGAGCAAAAAAGGGCAAACATAAATTTTTTGTCCCTAAAGGTGAGAAACTGCCAGCAGGCGTTGGGGCAATTAAAGAAGAAATGGCAGGTGAAGAAAGATATCATGATTACACCATAAAATATATATTGGCTCCAAACGCACAAGGAATATATAGAGGTATAATACATCCGCCTAAAAATTTAAAAGATACTCTTGAAGCAAAAAGACTAGAAGCAACATCAATCGACGAACTAATACATTCAGCAAAAGAATGGATTGAATCGGGATTCTCCCCTAGTCGATCCTGGAGCGAAGTCCCTACTGATGCTTCCATAACACTTGATTTAAATAGTAGCTTCATGCTCGATAGTCTTGGTGTAAATGCAGTGCATTATATAAAACTTTCCCAAATAAATGGAAGGCCTGTTTTACTTGTTGCCCCAGATGATGCAATCGAAAACTATGGTAGTAATGAGGTTGAAAAGAAACAAGGCTATAAAAAAACTGCTACTAAAAGTCTAGGTACATCATCATCATTTATGTCTAAAGCCAAGGCTAAAGAAATAGGTCTAAAACCCAATGGTCGTTATACATTAGAAAAAAGCAACAAAAAAACAGACAATATGGGTTCTGACATATATTCAATGGTATTTAATAGCATTGTATCTCCCACAAAGGAACAAAAACGACTATCTGTTCCAGCTGTGACTATAGCCGTTAATAGATCTACTAAGAGGTCAGTGCCACTGGAAGGTCTAACAGAAGCAACACAAAAATATTATCACGGTAGTTATGATAAACTTGAGAATGGCACAATACTAACCCCAGGTGGTGATGACTATGAAGCAAGTTGGGGTGGAACAAGTTTTTATGGTCCATTGGAGAAGTTTCGCCCACCAGAAAAATTAGCACACAAAGAAGGTGTGTTTATGGTTGGCGATATCGACGATGTTGATGTAGCCGGCGGTGCTACAGAATATATCTATATTGTAGAACCAATTGGTGACGTACAAAAACACGATTTAAACTGGGGTAGTGAAATTAGTGGATTAATGGACAATGGCAAGAAGCCGAACGATAAGGAAGTTAAACAAGCCGCTGATAACTATTGGAATGGTGTACCACATCATAACGAGCAAGTATGGGAATATTTGGCTCCACGTGCAAAAATTGTTAGCGTATTAGATGAAGCATGGAAAGTTAAAGTGCCTACAAAGAAAAAAAGAAAAATGTCGAAACAAGATAAAGATTGGTCTATGTTAAGAACTGCACTTGAAAGTAATTTATTTGAGGCGGGCACTGGCGACTGTTTTGAAGTTGCTAATAGAGCAATGATAGGCATGACCGAAGAGCAAGAAGTATATGGTATGAAATGTATACATGCGTATGTTTACGGGCAAGGCGATTTAAAAGGAAGACGATTCCCCCATGCATGGAATGAACAAGGTGATGTTGTATTTGATAACAGCAATGGTAATAATATAGTAATGCGTAAAGAGCAATATTACGCACTTGGTGGTGTTGTTCAAGAGTCAGGAGCATATGCTACATATGACAAAGATGATTGTTTAATTAAAATGTTAAAATATAGTCACTATGGACCATGGGATTTAAACGACAGTCTTGATGAAAACATACCGGACGAAGCAAAAGAAATTGGTAAGGAAAAGTCAAGAATACCAAGAAATCTTTTAAATACAATAAAGAATGAACTCGATTTAGAAGCACAAGTCGAGTCAGCCTGGGAGAAGTTTAAATCAAATGTGGAATAATTTATTATATGCAGAATTTAAAGGTCCGCGGCATTGGGTGTTAACAAAACCATTATCATACGAAACTGATAACTTTTTACTTAATACGAAACAATGGGAAAAAATAGGTATACCAGTAACAAAACCAGGCTCTATAAGACATAGAAAAATTTCAATCGTTGTTCCAGTTGGTTATAATACGGATCTAGCATCAATTGCTAGACCAATCTGGGGTATAATATCACCATGGGACGTTGCCCGCGGTGCAGTAATCCACGATATGTTGTATGGTGCTATTCGTAATGCTAAAGATACACTAACAAAAGAAGAAATAAAACAACTACGGGCCGAAGCCGATGAGATTTTCAGACGCGGCATGAATGATGCTGACCCCAATATTCCAGATTGGAAGATTAACGCCTGCTATTATTCTGTTAGGGCAATAGGATGGGCATCCATTATAAAGAAAGCAAAATTTAAAAATTAATCTTTCTTTTCTAGTTTCTCACGCAATGCCGACGATGTTGTAGTATATTTAAGAATTAATCGTTCACCTGGGAAACACCGACGAAAACACTCTTGCACTGCTAATGTGGTTTCGTGGAATCCAGACAATATTAATGGCAATTTGCCAGCATAGTGGCAAATGTCACCTACAGCAAATATACCAGGTATACTAGATTGAAATTTTTCTGTATCCACTGCAATTTTGCGATCTTCATTTGCTAGTGCTAACTTCCAATCTTTTAAAAACTCTACATCAGTTTTTAATCCATAAAATATCAATACTTCATCACAAGGAATAACAGTGGGTTCGCCATCTGGCTGTATAACAACTGCATAATCTAAATATCTCGATGAATCTTCCAATCTGTCTAGTGTGCCAGTAACTTCTTTTACATTAGGCAGTTCTTTTACTTGATTCACTGTATGCAGTGCCGCACGATAATTAGTCGAGCGATGTATTAACGTGACTTCTGTTGCTGTCTGCGCCAATTCAACTACCCAGTCTAAAGCACTGTCTCCGCCACCAAATACTAGAACACGTTTATTAGTATATTTTTCTTTGTCTCTAACCGCATATTCTAATCCTTTGCCTTCAAACTTATCCAGGCCGTCAATCTCTGGTTTTCTGGGTTCAAATTTTCCTGCTCCGGAAGCAACAATGATATTCTTAGTTGTAAATTGTGTACCAGCAGAAGTCGATAACTGAAAACCTTCATCAATCTGCCGCATTGTGGTAACGTGTTGTGCTAAATGATAAGTAGGCGAAAATGGTTTTGCTTGCTCCACTAACGCATCAATATGTTCTCTTGCTGTTTGGCTTGGAACACCTGGAATATCATAAATTGGTTTCTCTGGATACAATTCGATACATTGCCCGCCTGGCCTACTAATACTATCAATTAAGTGACATTCCAGGTTTAACAAGCCGGCTTCAAACACAGTGAATATACCAACTGGGCCTGCTCCAATAATTAAAATATCTGTTTGTATAGGTTTATTCATTTAACTGTTGTAGACATTCATATATTTCTGGATTAGCATCTGAAAATTTTGTAGTCGTAGCTTTTCCAACAATTGACAAAAAATTAAGGCATCTATCTATTGTACTATGATTCCCGGTATTATATAATATAGTATCATTGTATTCTTCTATAGCAACATGATACTCTATTGGATAGTTATTTTTATTAATTAGCCATTTTTTTCTTATTTCAGTAGGTATTAAATTTATATCTAAATAAGGTTTAGATTGAACTAAAGTTAAATCTATTGGATTTATTATCCCGGTCCGATCTTTGTGCTCCAACGATATAGTTTCAGGAGATACTAAACTCTCTCCTATGTCTTTTTCAATAGCATAATTTAAAATATCTCTCATTTTATTTATATTAAGCACACTCAAAGTAGTTGCCAGAGACAAAAATATACTCCTATCAGTATCAGTTTCATGTATTGTATTTCTAAAAGCAACCCATTTTTCAATATTAGCATCAGTTTCTTTCCAACTAACACCTGGCCGAGTTGCTTCTTGTAATTTTCCTACACCGTCTAATGATAAACAAACCCTAATCTCTTTAAACTTACGTAAAATATTTAATATTTTCTCATTAGGAAATATACTTATATTTGTATTAAATGATAACGTTACACTACTTAAATCAATTCTCGAATTAAGTAATTCTAAAAACCATGGAAACATTTTACCATATAGAGGTTCGCCGCCTACAATATTAACATATTTTACATAAGACATATCTGTATTATATAACACCTCTTTTAGTTTTTTCGAATAACTCTTATTTAAACTTAAATGAGCAGAGTTATACCCATCTTCAATGTGATAAACCTCGTCTGATAAATTAGCATCATTTAACTCATCTTTAATTGAATCAGCAATAGATGCCCACTGTGTACTATTACTTGAACCGCATATATAACAACTAAAATTACAAGTAGATTCTAACATTAAAGGACCTAAAAATACTAATCTATTAGGATCGTTATCTGAGACAGTTATCTTCTGATCATCTGCTGGCGTATAATCACTATAAGGTAAATGACCGTCTTCAGCATTACTTATACACCAGTCGCATACTAATTCATTTACATAACCTTCTTTGTCCGCCCAGTTTCGATATTTAGTAAATATTTCATCAAAACTATTAATACCTTCGTGGTTCTCAGGGCCTGGGTACGTGGGATGATACGAAGCCCCCGGCTTCCCTAACGGTATAACAACATTCCGACTATAATATTCTTCTTTAGCTGCGGATCCTGGACCAAAAGCAGATGGCGCACTCTTGCAACAAGGTTCAATAGTCCCGTGATAAAACTCGTCTACAATTGATGTAAGTGCTATCCCATGCTTTAATGCAGGACATTTATACGTGTTATGAGATGGCGGCCTCCATCTCTTCATATAACTATTCATATAACTATTTAATGATTTTGTTTAAACTTTGCGGCTTTTATCATCGATGCCCAACCAACTGGGCCTGCACCGATTATTACTACATCTGTTGTAATCATATTATAATATTCTTTTTAAAGTAATCCATGGCACATAGATAGGAGTTGCTGGTGCTATTGCAAGTGTATGCACATTCTCATCCTTTGCAAGTCCTAGCAACAAGCAAAGAGCCCGCAGCGCATGTTTATGTGATACTACTAATACCTGGCCTCTGTCATACCGTGGCACTAATTCATGTTCCACCCACTTGGCAACCCTGGCAGAAACATCATCAAATGATTCTCCGGCCGGATATGAGATATCAAAACTTTGGCGCATTGTTCGAAACTTGCGTGGACCCATTTGTAATAGTGCATCTTCTTTAGACATACCAGATAAATCACCGCAGTCGCGTTCTTGCAATTCATCGTGTTCTGATATATCACACACACTAAATGTTTTTTCTAATATAATTTTTGCAGTATCGGCACATCTAGTTAAAGGTGATGTAAACACGTGGTCAAACCGAATTTTTTCTTTTGCTAGTTCCTCACCGGCATAATTGGTTTCAGCAATGCCATTATCTGATAAGTTGGCATTGATCCGCCCAGTTAGTAAATTTGCTTCATTATATAAACTTGTACCATGCCGCATTAAAATTAGCATTATCTAGTATTTCCTACTCGTCCTCGTTTAGTAAACTACTAACACTCTTTTCATTATGTATATTATTAATTGCTTTGCCTAACAGCGGCGCAATGCTAACATATCGTATCTTATCAATCTCAACCAATCTGCTAGGATTTATAGAATTAGTAACAACTAGTTCATCTAATATACTATTATAGATATGACCATCAGCTGCTGGCGTTAAGACGCCGTGTGCTATATATGCTTTTACTTTAGTGGCACCATTTTCTATTAATGCACTTGCGGCATTACATAATGTACCAGCACTGTCACATATATCATCAACAATAAGACAAGCACGACTATCCACTTCCCCAACAACATTCATTACTTCACTTGCGCCAGGAGCAGGTCGCCTTTTATCAATAACTGCAATTTCTGTATCAAATTTCTTTGCATAACTTCTTGCTCGTTCTGTACCACCTGCGTCAGGACTAACAAATACTAAATCATCACCGTTAATCGTTTCTTTAATGTCTGCGACTAAAACGGGCCTAGCATACAAAGTATCAACAGGAATGTCAAAAAATCCTTGTATTTGGCCGGCGTGTAAATCCATTGTTAAAATACGATCAGCACCAGCAGTAGTTAATAAATTAGCAACTAATTTTGCACTAATTGGTGCCCTGCTCATTGTTTTTCGATCTTGGCGAGCATAACCAAAGTATGGGATAACTGCTGTGATACGTCGAGCACTTGCTCTTTTTAACGCATCAATCATCACAAGCAATTCCATTAGATTGGTATTAACTGGCGAACTTGTGCTTTGCATAACAAAGACATCGCGGCCACGCATATTGTCGTTTATTTCTACTCGAATCTCGCCGTCGGCGAATTTACCAATGTTAACGTTTGCTAAAGGTACATCAATATATTTAGAAACTTCCTCTGCTAACGCAACATTCGAATTTCCTGCTATTATTTTCATTTTATACCGTTATAATTATATTTAGTTAAAACGCTGTAAAATGGCCCCCTCTCCGCCATTAAACGTGGTTTGCCAACGCTTCTATGCATTATGCATCACGCCAAACCTTGCCTTATTAATTATACAGCAGGTGGTTGCTGTATAATTGTGCCTGACCTAATATCTTTAAGATATTAGCCTTCACGTCAGGCTACCCTATTCATTTATTTAACTTCCCTATTAGTGTTCTACATAATTAATTGATATTATAAACAACTAGATAATAACAGCAGATCGGAGCCACCCGCTTATAATTTTATTATATTACTTCATTTATCATTGTATAGTTAATAATGTTTCATTTCAAGTATTCCCTCCCAGGTATTGTAAGAACCGATGTGCCGGTGGCACCTTGGTCCAACCTCTCTTTTGGAATTGTTCTGCGTACTTCATTGCTTTCTCTTTTGTTCGGACATGGCATTCGATTGTTTTATCACCTGCTGTTAGACTAACAATAAACGGCAATGTTGCTTTCGATGTAAGTTCCTCAACAGTGATATCAAAAATCATAACATTCCTGACATATTATTAAGATGACTGTTAACATAATCATCAAATAATCCATGGATAACATCCAATGCATTATTAAAGTCACTAAAGACCCAATTTGCCTTTGCCTTAATTAAAGGATGACTGGCAAGATATTCGTCGTCAGTAACTACAATTAACGGTTTCCGCAAACCTATGGCCCAACCAATTTCAATAATTGTACCATAAGATGGCCTGCGTTCGTTAAGTTCCTTTGGCAAATACGCCAATACTAAATCACAAGTTTCTGTATCATACCAGTTCTTTGCGGCAATAGCACCAGGTGTATTAAACCTCGGATCATTTCCAGGACCATATGTTTCACCGTGCATCGGTTCACAACGCAATGGTGAGACGCCAACGATATTATTATGTAATCGTTCACTTACAAGATCGCGCCAATCATTTGCTTCACCATGTGAGCATAGCGCAATAGGTCCTGCCAAATATATATATTTCTTACTCATACTATTAATTATATATTACTTTTATTCAATTGTCAATAATTTTTTTTAAAATTTTAAAAACTTATGATTACCTATTACTACTGTATTAACCGCAGTTTCGCTCCATGCAGGAGGTGCAATTTTCTTATAAGCATAATAATGCATAGCACCATCCGTGGGGTCTACCGTTTCACCAATAAATGCCGCAACGGCCGCAACTATGCTATCTTTAAATGCGTTAACTTCTGCCATTTTATACTGTCGTGTTTTTAAATCTATTAGGTTAATGGCATTCACAGTGCCCGGGGTAGTCCAACTAAACTGATCCTTTTGCCAAACAACATCGCATATAGTATTAGGATATTGTTCACTTCGTGCCCGGTTTAACACTACATGGGCCACTGCTTGTTTCCCTCGTCGTGACTCACCTCTTGCTTCATAATAAATATTTTCCACAAGACAATACAAGTCTTCTCGATTATCATCGAGTTCTTGGGCGATATCATTATTGTAAATGTTTGCCGACATAGAGATATATGTCAACAAAAAATACATTGGTAAATTAGCAATCATTTATATTATGATTAAAATTAATAAACATTAATTATACAACATATTTAACAGTTGTCAAGATTAATAATCAGTCGCGTTTTTCTACGATGTAATCAATTAAACCGTACTTCCTTGCTTCTTTGGCTGTCATGAAATTATCACGATCCGTGTCGTGATTAACTACTTCAAGACTCTGGCCAGTTAGTTTACTTAACAATGTATTAAGTTCGTCTCTTAACCGAATGATCTCTCTGGCATGAATCTCAATATCAGTTGCTTGGCCTTGAGCACCACCTAGCGGTTGATGAATCATTATACGTGAATGAGGCAAAGCATAACGATGACCTGGTTCGCCTGCGGCTAATAAAAATGAACCCATACTTGCCGCTTGTCCTACACACATTGTATGCACAGGCGCCTTAATATATTGCATTGTATCGTAGATGCCCATACCTGCTGAAATTAATCCGCCGGGACTATTAATATACAAACTAATTGACTTACTTGTATTTTCACTTTCTAAATATAATAATTGTGCAATAATAATATTGGAAGAAATGTCATCGACTGGTCCATTTAAAAATACAATACGCTCTTTCAACAAGCGACTATATATGTCATAACTACGTTCACCATGACCTGTTTTTTCTACTACTATTGGTACGAGAGTACTCATTTTTTTCTCCTTTGACTTTTCTTTGAGGATTTATCACTTTTAATAATATAATGTTTAGTCTCTTTACCATTATATGTATTTTTAAATTTATCAACAATATTTAAAGTTTCTAAAAATAATATATTACTATCAATTTTATAATTAAAATTCCAAATTTTACGATACTGGTTAACCCAGTTGTTAATTTCTGTGTTTGCTCGTATTGTGTCCATCATGCGATTAATTGGCGATGAGTTATCAATTTGTATCAAAATTCGATACGTATATCTAATACGGCCTTGGCTGGTGTCACTGTTACTAATTCGGGTCATATTATATTCTCACCAGTTGAAGTAAATTCAAGACCTGCCATTTTGCCAACATAAAATTTTTCATGTGGCGTATGTTTAAATAATCGTAATTTAGTTTTGCTTTCGGCTACTACGACTTCAAGTAATTTATCAGTTTTACGTAGCACATCTGCATTCACTATTTTACTTGTATCTGTACACGTTATCTGAACGATTTCCATTTACGTATCTTTTGCTTGCTCTAATTTAACTTGCAATGGGTGTTTTTCTGCTCTTGCTATAGCAATTGCTTCTAATGATTTTTGTTCCGCAATTTCAAACGTATATGTACCTGCGATACCTTGACCGGATGAATGTATAAGCGTTGTTATTTCCTGTGCAGAATCAAATTGATGGTGGAATATATCGACCAGTAAACTAATTACAAAATCCACAGGAGTATAATCATCATTATAAAAAACAACATTATATTTCTTAGGTGTTGATAAACCAATAGATCCATGTGCCTTTACCAACACATCTTCACTAATACCAACTTTTAACTTATCTTTTGGCATTAAATTTCTTCCTTTCTTTTTTAATCATAGTATAACATTACTAGTCACTATTAATAATATTATAGTAATAAACTCTTTATTATGTATTTAACATTTTACTTGAAGATACCTGTATTGTCAACGATATATTGCAATAAGTTAGCCTTTTTTCTTCTTTAACAGGTCTGCCGGATCTACAATCATTATTCGAATGCCAGACCGGTCGTTTTGGCCGTTTCGCTGTTCTCCAAAAGGATCATCCTCTGTTTCTTTTTCAACATACCCCTGGCTGCCTTTTTGCTTTTGATCTTTTGCAAGGTCTTCAAGTTGTTTATGTGTTTCTTTTGTATACGGCAGTTTAAAAGCCCGCGGTGCCCGGGTATCTGTATACTTAAATAAATGCATGGGATCTAATAATTGTGCAAATGTCAATTCATTTGGTTCTTCTTTATCTCGCATAATCCTGGCCCATATATAAATTGCGCCCGGGTCATCGAATTTTTTACTCGGTTCTCGTATTTGGAAAAATATTATTTGTGAGCGTGACTGCTTAATGCTATCCAGCGTTGGCCAACCCATAAAATTATGCATAGAATGGAACAATGTAAAACCGAACCAAAGAGATGCGGCAATCATTACACCTTTTACCCACCATTTACCTTTAGCACCAATTACAAACCAACTTAATAAACCTATTAATAAAACATATAGGGATAGCAATCCTGTTAACCCTGCCCATACTTCATTTATACTTGCGTCTATCATCTTAAAATCCTGCTCCATCTGGCCCAACTGCCGGCAGGCCTGCCTCATCACCTGGCTGGCGAGGAGTCAATCCGGTGATGACGCTTTCTCTAATTTGTCGTTTGACTAATGGGAAATATATAAAACTAGTAGATTTTACTTCACCGTCTCTATTGAGCACAAAACGAATTGCTGTTTTTTCCTGCCATTGCCCTTCTAATATAAGTGTACCTTGCCAGATTAGTTTTACCTTAGGATTAATTTTCTCTAGTGTAATTGTTACAGGCACAGGCTGATTACCAGTGTCTTTTACCATTTTCCTATACATATGAATGTTTAATACATATTCGCCCGGCACATACCCGCGAATTGTTGTAATCTCTCTATTATATGGATATGTAACTTTTCCTACACCTGGTACATATTGTGTATCATTACTTCTGCCTAAGTCATCTCTATCCAAATGCATTAAACCAACTTCTTTCTGTCTAAATGACAGAATTTTTTCTTCTGGGTCCATTAACCACGTATCAACATCATCTGCGAAACTTTGTGGCCATGTTACATTTATTATATATTCTGCTTTCTGTTCAATTTGTTTGTTTTCAGCAATTGGTCGTATCAATATAAATGCAATAATAAACAGCATAACAAACCCTACTACTAAATTAAATAGTAGATCTAAAAATGATACATTCGAATGGTACTTACTCTTCGGTTGCGCCATGCTTTATACCGCTTAATGTTACTAATCTATCAACTTCAGATGTAAAATTAAAATATTGTAGTTTTAGAAATGCGCTGCTTATTAATCCAGCGGCCGTAGTATACAATGCTGTACCCATACCTGCACTCATCTTTGTTAATACATTTTGTAATGAATTCACATTCGATACATCAATTGTTGCAAACGATGTTGACAACATGAAAATGAATCCGGCTACTGTACCTATCATACCTAGTGTTAAACAGAAATCTGCTGAGAACCATCCTAATTCTGCTGTTGCATATAAATCATCAATGTCCTTTTCTGATGTTATACTAGTTGCTGTTAATTTAAATGTATCATATCCACATTTAACTGACATTACCGATAATACACCTATGATTAAAAAACTTAATTTTGTTACATCAACATTATAGACAGCATCAATAACTCCTATTATATGTAATCCTACAAATGTAATAACCATCAATGATACTAATAACCACCATCGTAAAAACGGATACTTGTGTTTTTTTAAAAGAGTATCAAACATAAACAAAAAGCCTCCTTGAGAATATCTAACCTTTCCTAGTTTTGCATTTGTATTTATCGCGTAATTCTGATTTACTCATATTATCGATAGTGGAGGGAAATTTCCCTCCACTATCTTAGTGCATATTGTTTACCTAAACCTTGCTCAGAGCAAGGATATTAATATTATTTCGAAATAAGTTTAATTTTTTTAGGTTTCAACGCCTCTGGTACTTCACGAACCAGATTAAGTACTAACATGCCATCCTTCAATGTTGCTTCTTCGACTTCGACATAATCAGCAAGTTGAAAATTGCGATTAAATTGCCGGGTTGCAATGCCTTGATAAAGCAAGTTAGCATCATTTGTTGCTTCCTTTTTACCAATAATATTGAGATTGCCGCTTTCGACTGTAATCTCTATATCGGCTTCACCGAAACCAGCAACGGCTATGGTTACTTTCCATTCGTTGTCTGATACTCTCTCAACATTATATGGGGGATACCCTTGATTAGGTGACGTTGTTACAGAATTCCTGTAACCGTGGCTTTGCATCTCTTCAAAAAGACGATCAAATCCTACTGTCATCCTGTGTAATGTTGGTAAATCGAACCGAAGTTCATTTGTTAAATTATTCATCGCTATTCCTCCTTATTAGTAAGCGAGTATTTGCCTAATAGATCCCATATGGCAATCTATTTTGCGTCCTCAAATTCTGCATCAACAACATCTTCAGTTTCCTGTGGCTGTTCCTGTTGATACATTTGTTCAGCAACTTTGTGACTTGCTTCCATCATTACACTAGTTTTACTTGTAATGTTTTCAACATTATCACCTTTAATTGCCTCTTCTACATCTGTGACTGCTGTTTCAATTTCATACCGCACATTTGAATCAACGTTGTCACCTGCTTCTTCCAAAGTTTTCTGGACTGCATGAACCATTGCTTCTGCATTGTTCCGTGCATCCACAAGTTCGCGCATTTGCTTGTCTTCATCAGCATGTGTTTCAGCATCGAGAATCGCTTGCTCAACTTCTGCATCAGATAAACCAGATCCTGCTTTAATTACGATCTTGTTTTCCTTACCAGTTGCTTTGTCTTTAGCAGACACATTAAGTATACCATTTGCATCTATGTCAAAGGACACTTCGATTTGTGGCATACCTCTTGGTGCTGGTGGAATACCAGTTAAATCAAACCTACCCAATGACTTATTGCCACTGGCTATTTCTCGTTCACCTTGCAACACATGAACTGTAACCGCAGGTTGATTATTCTCCGCAGTAGAGAACACCTGACTAGCACTAGTTGGAATTGTAGAATTTTTATCTACTAATTTTGTCATTACGCCACCTAACGTCTCAATACCAAGAGACAAAGGTGTAACATCTAATAACAACACATCCTTTACTGTGCCGACGAGCACACCGCCCTGAATAGCCGCGCCTACTGCTACTGCTTCATCAGGATTAACATCTTTACGTGGCTCTTTTCCAAAGAACTTGGAAACTGCTTCTTGGACTCTAGGCATACGAGTCTGCCCACCAACAAAAATAACTTCATCAATATCTGAAGTTGAAAGTCCAGCATCTTTAAGTGCTACCTTACACGGTTCGACAGTCTTTTTAACAAGATCGTCAACTAGAGATTCTAGTTTTGCGCGAGTAAGTTTAAGCGTCAAATGCTTTGGACCACTTTGATCAGCAGTCAAGTATGGCAGATTAACATCTGTCTGCTTATTTGTGGACAATTCAATCTTCGTTTTTTCTGCCGCTTCCTTAATGCGTTGCATAGCAAGAGCATCACCACGTAGATCCATGCCTTGTTCTTTTTCAAAAACATCAGCAAGATGGTCCATAATGCGACGGTCAAAGTCCTCACCGCCTAAGAACGTATCACCATTTGTTGCTAATACTTCAAATTGATGTTCACCATCAACGTCCGCAACTTCAATAACTGATACATCAAACGTACCACCACCCAGATCATATACAATAATCTTTTGGTCGCCTCTTTGCTTGTCTAAACCATACGCAAGAGCGGCCGCTGTGGGTTCATTAATAATACGTTTAACATCTAAGCCAGCAATCTTCCCTGCGTCCTTTGTTGCTTGACGTTGGGAATCATTAAAATATGCTGGAACTGTAATAACGGCTTCAGTAACTGGGCGACCTAAGTAGTCCTCCGCAGTCTTTTTCATCTTCTGTAAGATGCGAGCACACATTTCTTGTGGTGCTACTGCTTTACCGTTTACTTCAACCCAAGCATCGCCGTTACTTGCCTTAACAATCTTATACGGCATTAAATCCAAGTCGCGTTGAACGACATCTTCATCAAACTTCCGCCCAATAAGACGTTTTAATGCAAAAAGTGTGTTATGTGGGTTTGTTACCGCCTGGCGTTTTGCTGATTGACCTACGACAACTTCATTGCCTTCGGTAAACGCAACTATACTAGGGGTGGTTCTGTCGCCTTCGTTGTTTTCAATGACTTTTGGGGTACCACCGTCTATAACGGCGACACACGAATTCGTGGTACCTAAGTCAATACCTATCATATTGCTCATATATTCCTCCTTATATTAAGCGAGTAAAAGTGTAAGACCCCAAAGGCATCCTACACTGTTATTTATACTACTACATATTTATTATTTTGTCAACCTTGCAAATTTAATCAAATAGATCGTCTTGCGTATAATTAAAATCCGCATCATCACTATAATCAGATTGTTGTTTATACTGATCCTGTCGGCCGCGTGATTGCCGATTTTGCCTCCCAGGCTTGGTATTGTGTTTTTTATTTCCACTACCAATATTATTAATCCATTTATAGATACGATCTGCCTTTGAAAAAATATCATCAAGCGGCTCTTGACTGCTACTCATTGACGTAGCCAGTTCTATACATTTTAGGCGAACCTCGTATCGGCTAATTATGCTCATATGCATACTCCGTTATTATTGTTTTCTTTGTAATTATACTTGTGGCCGACGGTTAATAGCCGCCTGCTTCTGCCATCGCTTAACTGCCCGTGCTTTTTGTTTTCGTTTGCGTTCGCTCGGTTTTTCAAAGTATTCACGTTCTTTTAGAATCCTAAATTTCCCGTCATTGTTTACTTTCTTTTTAAACTTACGCAACGCACGATCAACTTCACCATGTTGTACCCAAACTTTGAGGCCTGGGACTTTAACTGGTGCGTTCTTATCGCGCGGTTTCCGACTATACGGTTTGCGACTATCAGTCTTGGTATTACTATTACGATATTTATTATAACCCATATTATTTATATATTAAATTGTTAAGACACACCATACATGTTGACCCTGGTAATCCAACGGTTTGTCATATTTTATTTCCATACCAGATAATTGGTCAAGTACAACATTCATAATTTCTTTCGCTTGTCCTCGATGAGCACGTTCGCGTCCAAAAAACTTTATTATAACTTTAACCTTATTTCCCTTTTTTAAAAATCCTTCCATCTTCTTTGTTTTAACTGCAATGTCATGAACGTGTATCCCAGGCCGAAATTGAATCTCTTTAACTTCGACTCTGCTTTGCCGGCTTTTCTTTTCTCTGTCTTTCTTAGCCTTTTGTTGCTCATATTTAAATTTACTAAAATCTATAATTTTTGCTACAGGTGGATCTGCTTTCTCGACAATGATAACTAAATCCAATTTAACATTTCTTGCTTCTTCTAATGCTTTGGATTTGCTCACTACACCAAGTTGTCTGCCATCGTCAAAGACAACTCTTAACATTTTAAACGGTATCCTAGTATTAACTAAGTATTCCGGCCTGCGCTGTGGTTGAAACCTCTTGTGTCTATTCTTGGCCATTATTCTTTTGGCTTTTTTGCTGTTTTTCGAGCATATTCATATTTTGGTTCTTCGTCTCCTTGTATAAAACCTTTATCTATTACTATTTTATTTACATTTTTGGCTTCTAGGTTAATAATGTCATATTGTAAATCTAAAAGGGCCATCTCGAGAATACTACGTAACCCCCTAGCACCTAGTTCCATATCAATTACAGTTTGCGCCATTTCGATATATGCTGTTTCTGTAAATTCTAACTTAATTCCATTTAATTGAAATAATTTTTGAAATTGTTTTGTTATTGCATTACGTGGTTGTGTTAGCACTTTAATTAATTCATCTTTTGTTAAATCACGCAACGCAGTTAGCACCGGGAATCGACCCATAAACTCAGGAATCATACCATACTTAATAAGATCCTTGTGTTGTGCTTTTTCTATTAATTCATTTTTACTCGACGATGTTTGTGTTGCTTTTAGGCTAGCATTAAAACCAACACTTGAAGCATCGTATATTCGCTCTTCGACAATATCTTCTAATCCAACAAATGCACCACCTACTATGAATAGTATCTTTGCTGTATCTATCTCAATCATTTCTTGATTTGGGTGCTTCCTCCCACCTTGAGGCGGAACCCGACATATTGTACCCTCAACTAATTTTAACAGGCTTTGCTGAACGCCTTCTCCACTAACATCGCGTGTAATAGAAACATTTTCTGTACGTTTACTCTTTTTATCAATCTCATCAATGTATATAATACCACGTTCTGCGCGGGCCACATCCCAATCAGCATTTTGTAGTAAGCGATGTAAAATATTCTCAACATCCTCACCGACATATCCTGCTTCTGTAATATTAGTTGCATCAGTTAAAGCAATAGGTACATCTAAATACTTTGCTATTGTTGTGACGAGAAGTGTTTTGCCTACGCCGGTAGGCCCAACCATAATAATGTTGCTTTTTTCCAACTCAACTTCATCTACGATTGGATTAATAATTTTTTTATAATGATTGTGTACTGCTACACTTAGAACTTTTTTAGCGTGGTTTTGACCGATTACATATTGATCGAGGAATTCTCGAATATCAGTTGGGTTGGGTATACTAGTTAAAATTTCCGCGTCTTTGCCATCATCGGAAACGATATCATAGCACAACGCCACACATTCGTTACAAATATAGACATTATCCGGGCCGGCTACTAATTTTACAACATCTGTTCGGTTTTTACCACAAAATGAACACGTGAGCTCGTCTTCGTTAATTTCGCTCATTTACCCCCCAGGTGGCATAGTACATTAATATATAACATAGTCTTAAATTTATTTATAATAAAAATTATTCTTGAGTTGGATCTTCATTATTCTCATCGTATTTGGCTTTATACCATCGTTTATTACCCGTCCACGGATCTAACCTTTTTTGTCCTGTTGTCTTACTCACTTCTCTGTTAATTCTATCTCGTTTAGTTAGTACACCTGGATCACTTATATCAGATATAGACGATGTGGTTTTAGTTGTTGACTCTGGATTTCGTTTTAGTTCTATCCTAGTACCATCTGGTCTTCGCATCGACACTGACTTAAATGTATCCTTGTCAACTTCTGCTGTTTCTTCAGTTGTTACTGGTACTTCAACAATCTTTTCTACTTCCTTTATAACCTCTTTCTCAACTATAACTTCGACGGGCACTTCAACAATCTTTTCTACTTCCTTTATAACCTCTTTCTCAACAACTTTTTCCACTACCACTTCAATCGGAATTTCCTTTACTATTACTTTTTCTTCAATTATCACTTCTTTTTTTTTACAGATTCTGTTGAATCATCGGGTTCATATTCTTCTTTAAAGAAATCATCAATAACTTCATCTCTTTCTGGCGTCTCTACAAACTTTTTCAACACATCTGGTAGCATTTCCTCTTGTTTTCCAACTACTCTTAATAAACTTATATTCGCCGCTATAATCATACATACTGCTAACGGATCAAATACAAATATAAGTATTATTATAACAAATCTTACAGCTTTGTCAAGATTATTTTGCGTCTGATCGCCATATACTAATTCTGCTACATATTTAAGGGGGCCAACCTCTGCTTCCAATGCCCGCACTTCGTGTGAAAGGGTAAATCTTTCTTCCTTTAAGGTATCTACATTAGTATAAAAGTCATCAATCTGTAATTCTAATGATTTTATTGCAACTTCTGTATCATCTGACTTAATGCCTAATTGATCTTGCAATCGTTTAATTTCAATATTAGCCGAATCAATATCTGTTTGTGCATTGCCCCTATAACCATCAATTTTAGTTTGGAAAGGTGCAATACTGGTTGCTAATGCGTCACGCAATATTTTAATCTCGCCTTGCACGATGCTTGCCATTTCAACTTCTTCTTTTCTAATTTTTGCTATGTCGCGTTCTACTACTTTAATTTTATCTGCAATAATATCTCGTTCGGGTTTTTGTTTTATCCGTAATTCTTTACCACGTTTAATCCAATCTATTGATTGCCAGTTGCGTTTTTCTATACCTTTATCTGTATATGCTTTAACTTCAGCATCTAATTGTGCTATCTGAAGTTCCAATCGTCTTATTGCTTCTTGCTTTATGGCTGTATCTTCGCGCACTCGGTCCTTGGCACTTTCGAGGCGGTCTTGCTGTACTTTGATATCCCTATCTAGTTGGTCCTGCAATGCTTTGATTTGTAATTGTTCTTGTTCAATACTATTTTTTACTCGGTCCCACGCACTATCGCGTCTTTCAATTTGTTGTTCAATTGACCTCGCAATATTTGAATTGTTCTGTTCTACATCAGTTGTTTGTAATCTTGATATCTTATCTTTAGTAACAAGTATGCGTCCTTCTATGCGAGCAATTCGTTCATCAACTCGTTCAACTCGTGCTTGTGCTTCAGTAGCACTACCTGCTTGCTCCAGATGGGCCTTGGATAAAAAACCAAAGATACCCATAGATGTTATGAACATTAATCCGAGGACTGCTATGGTGAGGTATATTTTTAAGACTTTGGGGGCAATTTGCCAATTTCGGTACAGCCAACTTGCTGATACCAACTTACCTATCTCCAAAGTACTTGCCATTAATATGACTGGGCCTACTGCCGCGCCAAATAATGTGCTTAATCCCACAATGCTATACCATGCCGCCACTCCAGCAATAGATAGTGCGGATAATAATGTTATAATTGCAAAAATCACAAACCAACTCCTATTATAGTAATATAATACATATTTACCTATAAATTAGAGTATAGTAATATTGGTACTATTCAAAAAATTGTACAATAAAACTACCACCGTTTGCTTCTAAATATATTGTAGAAATTTTTGGATGATTTGTAGCCCATGAAGTGAATTCCTTGAGCATTTTGCCGCGGCCTGTAATTATTCGTGCCCTGTTGCACTTGTCGTCGTCGCATTCAATTACAAATTCTTTAAACAACAACCACGCAGGATGTATTGGATGACCGTGCAAATCTAATTCAGGAAACTCTAATTCGTTATTAAGTGTTGTATCTCGTTGCATATCCTTCATTTACCATTTTTTCATTAATGTTCTCGTCATTGACTAATAAGATACCTAATACTCTTCCATACTTACCGCGTTTATTTAATATTGTTTTTATTATAAATTCTTTTGGAAGGATTGTTTTTAAATATTCAGTTGCTTTGATACCTTTCTCTTTTTCGACAAGATCTCTTGTTCGAACTTCAGGAGTATTTATACCATATAAGCGAACTCGTTGTTTAATTTTCACGTCGAACCCTAAATCAATATTAACATCAATTGTGTCTCCATCAATAATTCTATTTAAAGTTGCTTTATAATGATACATTATAACAATTATTTATTATATTTTTAAAGATCTTTTACTATACTCTGAAGGCTCTTGCCAATTACGATAGATATTGTCATATATATCACCAGGTTCACTTGTTGCTAATCGATTTAAAATATAATGATAAGCATCTTTTATTTTTAATTTATTATTACCATAAATTTGTACTAATGAATAAAATAACCAATCGTTTTCCATTAA
>MPME02042753.1_pt1 | contig 17277 bp, 13 predicted proteins | sample 1617261 | NCBI WGS metagenome assembly MPME02 (sample SAMN05944811, study PRJNA350692) | marine metagenome | biome: marine; feature: ODZ; material: water; isolation source: 150 m water sample filtered on 30 um supor filter | place: Pacific Ocean | collected 2012-04-09 | depth 150m m
CGATTCGGTGGACTGTGCCCGAGACGATTCGACCGGAGATTCCGACTCCGCAGACGGTGCCGTGGCTGCCGGTTCGGTGGACAGCGGCTCCGTGGCTGCCGGCTCGGTGGACAGCGGCTCCGTGGCTGCCGGCTCGGTGGACGGCGGCTCCGTGGCTGCCGGCTCGGTGGACAGCGGCTCCGTGGCTGCCGGCTCGGTGGACGGCGCCGAGGATAACTCGACCGGCGGCGACACAGCCGGGTCGCTGGAACGCCGCTTGCGCTCCTCCTCGGCGCGCCTCAGTGCATCGTATACGTTGGCCATACCCGAGAATCCCTCACATCCATCGGCGCAGCCAGCCGAGGCGCTGCCGAGGCCTGGTCTGGGTGGGTGTCCCCTCAGCCTTCGCTTCCAATTCCGAATCAGCACCGTTCAGACCGAGGTCCGCAGCCACCTCCTCGATGAGCCCGGCGCCCACGCTCGTCGTCTGGCGCGCATAGCCTGCGAGCAGCGCTCCGTCGCAGACGACGTTGACGAGTCGGGGCACCCCGCCCGTGACGCGAAAGATCTCCCGCCGGGCGGACCGGTTGAAGACACCCTTCCCCGTGTATCCCGCCAGCGAGAGCCGCTCGTCGACGTAGGTGTCGAGTTCTTTCGCATCGAACGGGCGCAGATGGTGGCGCAACACCACACGCTGGCGAAGCTGGCGTAGCTCTGGCCGAGCAAGCATCTCGTTCAGCTCCGGCTGACCCACGAGCATGATCTGTAGCAGCTTCGCGGTGGGTGTCTCAAGATTCGAGAGCAGACGAACCTCCTCGAGCATAGCCGCCGGCAGCTGCTGGGCCTCATCGATGATGAGAACGGTTTGCTGGTCGTGGGCGAGGCGATCGATCAGGAAACGGTTGAGGGCGAGCAGATATTCCGCTTTCGTCTGGCAGTCGTGCTCGATCTGGTACTCATCAAAGAGCAGTCGAAAGAAGTCCAACGACTCGAGACGTGGGTTGAAGATGAAGGCCGACGCCGTGCTGGCATCGAGTTGTCCGAGCAGGGAGTGCAGCAGGGTCGTCTTCCCCGTGCCGACCTCGCCCGTGAGAAGGGCAAAACCCTTGCCCGCCTGAACAGCGTAGAGCAGCGTTGCGAGCCCCTCGCGGTGGGATTCACCCAGGTAGAGCATCGAAGGATCCGGCGTCATCTCGAAGGGGAGGCGGATGAGGCCGTAGTGTTCTCGATACATCGAACCGCTACTCCTCTCCTGCCTCAGCCGGGGCTTTCTCGCGCGGTACCTCCTCGACCTCCACTACCGATTCCTGTGCTCGAGACGATCCGTTCACCCACCAGTAGTTCGCGTAGCCACCGGCAAGCGTAAAGACGATTACACCCAGCGTGCCCGCCGCCGTGACCAAACGCACCCTGCGCTGCCCGAGCCGGTCCGACTCGAGCCAGATCTGCGGAATCTCTCCCAGTACGGGCGCGCCGATGCGTGTCTGGAGCTGCCGCGCCGTATGCACCGAAGTGTCCGCCACCTCTAGAACGAGCCCCACACCGAAACCCATGGCGATCCCGAACAGAAAACCGACGGCCACGATCAGCAACCGGTTGGGCGAACTGGGCTCGGTGGCCTCGAACGCGTTTTCGAGCACCCGGAACTGCTCGCCGAGCTGGCGGCGCTCGAGGTCGGCCTGAACAGTGGCCTCGAGACGCCGGTTGCTGAAGTCCTGGTAGCTCTTGAACAGGTGCGTATACTCGCGCTCCAAGCCGTCGAGCTGCTCGGCGACCCTGGGTATCTCGGCGAGCAGCACCTGTATCTCGGCGATCCGCTCCTCCGTCCGCACGATTTCACTCTCTGCAGCAATGCGGCGGTTCCGGGCGCGCTCTGCCTCGGCAGCGGCGCTGTGCTCAGCGAACGAACCCGACGCCGAGTCCTCCTCGCTTTCTCCTTCCACCTGCTCCTGAAGCAGCGCAAGCTCCTTCTTGACAGAAATCATGTCCGGGTGTTTGTGTGTGAGGCCGCGCGAGGTGTGGTCGGTAAGCTGCAGTTCGAGCAGGCGGATGCGTGCGTGGGGAGAATCGTGGCGGTCGCCGCCAGCGCTCCGCATGAGTTCCCGCGCCGTTGCGCTCTGGCTCCGGAAAAACGCCTCGTCGCTGCGTGCCTCAGCCACTTCCCGGCGTATTGCGGTAACAGTGGCGAGCAGGCGTTCCACACCACCTCGGTTGGCAGCCAAGTCATCGGGCAGGCGCCCCGCATTCTCAGCCTTGATCCGGGCCATTTCAGTCTCGACCGCCCCGATCTGATCGCCTAGCCGCGAAAGTTCCTCGTCGATGAACTCGACGCTCTTCTGTGAAACGCGAACACGCGAGTCGATGTGCTGCTCGATGAAGTCGTTCGCGAGGCGCTGGGCTAAATCGCGAGCCACGGTGGCACTGTCGTCGTGGAACCGGATCTGGAAGCGGTCGATCTCGCTATCGTTGCGCACGCGCCGACCCTGCTCCAATTCGGGCATCACCGGATTCACATCGATCTTGGATCGGAGGATGCTGATGATCTCGTCGCGGGTCAGGTACTTGGACTCTTCCTCGTACAGACCAAGGTCGTCGATGACCCGCGACAAGCGCGGCCGGCTCAGGATCTGCGCTGCCATCAGGTGAAGCCGACGGTTCAGGTCCGTCCCGACGATCCCGGCTGTCACCAAATCCGGATCTACACTCTGGGGCTCGACGAGCACCGTCGCATAGCTCTCGTACTCGTTGGGGAGGGCCATGGCGACCCAATAAGCCGTCAGACTCACTGCCAACGCGACGCCACAGACCACCTTGAAGCGGCGGCGTACAATGCCTTTCAGATCGCCGAGCTGGATCCCGACTTCAACTTGCATAGCGTTGGTTCCATGCCTACCAGAGGTTCAACCGGTCGAAATGGTACTGAATACCGAGGGTCACGAGATGATCCTGGAAGTCAGACGAAGCGCCAAGCGTATCTGACTCAGAGGTCTGATCCGCAAAGGTGTAGCGGAGACTCGCCGAGAGGTGTCTTGTGAACTTATAGTTCACGCGGGCGGCGGCTTGCCAGCGGATCGTGTTGATGTCCTCGTTGGTCTGTTCCGTCTCAATGGCCGTGACCGAAGCGAGACACGTGGGAGAAACATCACCGCAGGCCATCCCGGGCGCACCCACCTCCCGGTTTGCGACGAGGACGACGTAGTCCTGCGTCGGCGCCACCGATTCCCGCATGGTGAAGTCCACCCGGAGGCTCACATTCCACAGCTCCGAAATATCCCAAGTACTGAGCAGGCCGACGTTGTCGAGGAAGGAGCTCCCCAGGCCCGAGGCAGTACTCGCACTCCGCTTGTATATCAAGGAACTCACCAGATCGGGACGCCAGCGCTTGTTGAGCGCCGCCGATCCGAAGCCCGTCCACGTCGTCTTGGAACCACTCCCGAACGGGTTGTCAACCACTATTGACACCGGCCCCGCTGCCTCAGCGTTCGCATACTGCACGGAATCGAGCTCCCGAACTTCACAACCTGGACCCAGCCTGTATCCGCTCATGGGGTCTCCGGGACAGCTTTTGGCATCGAAGCCATGGCCAGGGCGTTCACCATGGCCAGGGCGGAGGGGAAAGATGGGTAAAGTGCGCTCGTTCGCGATGTCCTGGCTGCTATTTACGTAGGTGGGCCCGACACTGAACTCGAACGACGTGGTCTCATCGATGGCCCAGGTCCATGCGCCGTGGAGACTGACGAAGTAGGTCTGTCGCTTCGGCCGCTGCCCCCCCCTGGCCTCGTCGAAGAGCTGATAATTCGCCGAAGCGCCGATGCCGAATGTATGGACGGGGCTCCAGACGTAGTCCAGACCGGCATCCCCCGAGAAGGAATTGTTGTTCGCGCGATCGTATAGGTTCGAGTCGAAGAGCCTCCACCCCGTGCTGAATTTGCCGAAAAGACGCGGCGTGAACATGTGGTTGGCCATCAAGTACAACGTATTGCGGCTGACGGGTTTGTTTCCGGTGCTCACCGAGAGCCCGCCCTCCGCACTGATGTTGTCGACGGTATCGACGCTTTCCGAATAGCGGAACGCATCCGTCAGAAGGAATTTCGTCCGATCCCCCACGAGGTAGCTGGTTCCAGCTTTCATGTGGTGCTGGAAGCCACGGATACCCTCCCTGCGGGTCGTGTACTGGTAATAGGGTGTATAGGCGACGTCGTAGCGAAGATTTCCCTGGTCCTCGATCACCTGGATCCTCGGGACGACGCGAAAGACGGCAGATCCGATGTCGTCGGTCTCGGTTCTCCCGACATTCGGGTCGTATTCGGCCTGGGCACCGATATCAAATTGCAGGTCCGGCCCCCCCCACGCGGGACCGGCGAGCCCGAACGTCACGGCTGCAATCCATACCAGTCCTGTCGTTTTCGTTCCCATCCCCTCTCACCCCACACCACGGTCGTGCCTCAATCGGGCACTATGATCGTGTCCCCCGGACTCAGCACGATGTTCGTACCCGGTGCCTTGCCCTTGATATAAGCGTCGTAGTCGAATCGGTACTCCATCTCGCTACCGTCCGTCTGGCGCCGCACGATTCGCACGTTGTCCTTGTCCGCAAACGTGTCGAAGCCACCGGCGTAGGCCAGCGCCTCGAGCACGCGAAGGTTACGGCTCAACGGATACCGTCCTTCCTTTCCCACGGCGCCGATCACCGAGACGAAACGGCTGTTCATCTGGCTCACGATTACCGTCACGTTGGGTGCGGTAATGAACTCCGCAAACTCGCGAGTCATGATCTCCTTCAGCTCGGTCGGCGTCAGCCCCTCGGCGTGGATGTCGTCCAGCAACGGCACCGAGATCTTGCCGTCCGGCCGCACCGGCACCTCTACTGAGAGATCCGGATTGCGCCAGACCGCGATCTGAAGGCTATCGGTCACCCCGATCGTGTAGGCATCGCGGTCCATCGGATCGGGATCGGACGGCGGCGAACTGAGCGGGCGGTTGCCGCAGCCCGCCGCGCTAGCGGCGAGCACTCCCAGCAATACCATCATCGCGAATCGCGTCGCCATTTGGCGAAGGGTCGCCCGTCGAACACTACCGGCCTTCACTGAGTCCGTTCTCCTTCATCTTGTAGAGCAGCGCCTTGTAACTGATCTGCAGACGCTCGGCGGCTTCCTTGCGGTTCCACCGGGTATGCGCCAGCACCTTTTCGATCACTCTCTTTTCGGCAACTTGAGCGGCACGTCGTGAAATTGCCTTGAGATCTATCCGCTCCCCATCCTCAAAATCTGCTCCGAGGGCGTCTAGATCGAGCATATCTGAGGGTTTTTCCTCCCGTTCTGCCGCGGATCCCCGCAGGGCAATCTCTTCCAGGACAGCCTGCGGATTCCCGAGCACCACCATCCGGCGAACCATGTTCTCCAACTCCCGGACGTTCCCGGGCCAGTGATATCGCATGAAGGCGTCCATCGTCTCCGACGCTATGTTGATCATCTGCTTGTCGTACTGCTCGGCAGTCTGCTGAAGGAACTCCTCGGCCAACAGCGGGATGCTGTCGACCCGGTCTCGGAGCGGTGGAAGCTGAACCGTCACGACGTTGAGCCGGTAGAAGAGATCCTCCCGAAAGCTCCCTTCGGCCACCGCCTCCTCCAGGTTGCGATTCGTTGCTGCAATGATGCGCGTGTCGACGTGCACGTCCGCCTCGCCCCCGAGGCGAGAGAACTCGCCGTCCTGGAGCACCTGGAGGAGCTTCGCCTGGAGACTCGGGTGCATCTCACTGATCTCATCCAGGAAGATCGTTCCGTTGTTCGCGAACTCGAACTTGCCGAGCTTCCGCTTCTGCGCTCCCGTAAAAGCGCCCTTCTCGAAGCCAAAGAGCTCGCTCTCGAGCAGCTCCGATGGCAGCGCCGCACAGTTGACCTTCACGAAGGCCTGGTCGCGACGGCTGGAGAGCTGAAACAGGGTCCGTGCAACGAGTTCCTTGCCGGTTCCGCTCTCGCCTCGGACGAGCACCGTGATGTCGGTGTCAGACACCTGCTCGATGATCTCATTGACATCGCGCATCTTCTGGTTGTCACCGGTCAACAGCAGGCGCCCGGCCTCCGAGCGCGCCTGACTGCGCAGGCGCTCGACCTCCTGCTTGAGCGCGCGTTTCTCCAGGGCCTTCTGGAAGGCCAGCTCGAGTTCCTCGACCTCGAACGGCTTGCGGAGGAAATCCGAAGCTCCGAGTTTCATCGCCTCGACGATGTTGCGCGCCTGGCCGTGACCCGAGAGCATTACGACCGGCACGTCCGGAAGGCGGCGCTTCAACTCAGCCAGGGTGGCGAGACCGTCCATGCCCGGCAGCACGACGTCGAGCGTCACCAGGTCGGGGCGCGCAGCGTCGAGCTTGGCGAGCGCCTCCTCCCCGTCCGCCGCAGCCTCGACCTGGTAGCCCTGCTGGGTGATGAGGGCCTCCATGTACTCCCGCACCCCGGGGTCGTCATCGATCACAAGCACCCGAAACCGTTCGGGCATCGGAAACCTCCCGAGCCAAGCACTGGAACCGGACGAAACCCGGTGCCCCTATCCGCTAAGACATGCGCTCAGCGAAAAACCGTCCGTGATCCAAAATCCAGTTCTGCACTAGAGCCGCTAGACCAAGGCTCGCGTGTGCGCCACAGTGGGCAATACTATTCCTTGCCTCGGAAGAAGTTTCACCCATAGGAATAAAATTTCCCAAATTAGACCCGCTCGGTTTCAATTGGGTTCCGGCCTGGGCAGAACTATTCGGCAAAATCCAAAGCATAATGAATCCCCGCGGGGAAACTGGAGTGGGGGCCTGCAGCAGCCTCAGGTACGGGTGTCCGCAACCGAACCATTGCCGGGTAAGCGATGACGAGTGGAACGCGATCCGGTAGATCAGGGTCTGAGAGGGGCACGAGGCAAAACGATGGCACGCTCGGGCAGGGAAGCGGAGGACCAGCTCGGCTACTTCGGTGAGCTGTGGGCCTTCCTCAGGGTGCGCAAAAAGTGGTGGCTCGGCCCCATTGTGGCAACCCTAGTGCTGCTGGCAGCGCTCATCGGGCTCACACGCGGTTCGTCCGTTGCGCCGTTCATCTACGCGCTCTTCTGAGGGGGGCGCCTCCAACGAGGGAGGACACAGGTGACGACGAAGATGGGCCACCCGAGTGGACTTCCGGCTCGGCCGGGATTCGACCCTAGCGAGCGTCGGTTCGCCGTGGGTGCCACGGCGCTGACGCTCACCGTGGCCCTCGGAATCTTCACGCCCATCATCTACCACATGGTCCTGCACTGGAAAATCGTGCCAGACTACTCGCACGGCTTTCTGATCGCCCCCCTCGCCGCGTATTTCGCCTGGGAGCGCCGCGACATGGTCGCGCGCACACCGATCGAGCCCAGCTGGTGGGGCGTGGTGCCCTTGCTGATCGGCACGTTGGCCCTGACCATCGGGCGACTGGGCGTCGAACTGATGGCGATGCGCACCGGCGTCGTGCTTACTGTCAACGGCCTCGTACTGCTCTTGATGGGCCGCCAAGTTTATCGGGTCTTCGCGTTTCCGCTCTGGTTCCTCTTCCTCATGGTGCCGCTGCCACAATCATTGGCGAATACGATCACATTTCCGCTCCAGCTGGTCGCGTCCGACCTCGCGATGCAGCCCCTCTACTGGCTCCAGATCCCTGCGATGCGCGAGGGCAACATCATCCACATGGCCGACGCGCAGTTGCTCGTAGCCGAAGCCTGTAGCGGCCTGCGCTCGGTCATGGCGCTCGGCACGCTGGGCGTCGTATTCGCATACTTCTTCCGCCGTCGCTGGGCCGAGCGCCTGGTGCTCATCGTCTCGACCCTCCCCATCGCGATCCTGGTGAACGCGTTCCGCGTCGCTCTCACCGGAGTCCTCACCCACCAGTTCGGAGAGGAGGCAGCCTCCGGGATGATTCACAGCACCGAGGGCTTCTTCACCTTCGGACTGGCGTTCGCACTGCTGCTGCTCGAGGCCGCGCTGATCGAACGCCTGTGGACGCGCTGGCGCGCGAAGAGGGGTAGCGCGTCGTGATCCGTCTGATCGTCGCTTTCGCCTTCCTGGGGCTCAACTTCTACATTTACAACTACTTCGCCAAGGATCCGGTGATTCCCGAGCGACGGAGCTTTGACGAATTCCCGATCGACATCGAAGAATGGACCTGCAGACCAGAGACCATAGATGAGACGGTCGAGAAGGAACTCGGTGTCACGGACTACCTGCTCTGCAACTATCTCAACGAGAAGAAGGGCTGGTTCGCAACACTGTACGTCGGCTACCACGAATCCCAGGTGCGCGAAGCCGGGGGGGGCTCCAAGGAGAACTCGATTCACCCGCCGGCTCATTGCCTGCCGGGCTCGGGCTGGAGCATCGTGGCCGACGATACCGTAGAGCTGGATGTGCCCGGCGTTCCACAGCGGGAAACACTGGTGAAGCGACTCAAGATCGCCAAGGGTCCCCACAGGCAGATCGTCTATTACTGGTACCAGTCGCGCGGACGCATCATCGCCCGGGACTGGAAGAAGATCCTCCATGTCGGCTTCGACCGCGCGACCCGAAATCGAACGGACGGCTCACTGGTCCGGTTCACCATCCCGGTCCTCCATGACGACGACGCGGCGGCCGAAGAAATCTTCCATTCCCTGGCACCGTCCGTTTTGAGCCGGCTCCCCGCCTACGTGCCGAATTAGGGAAGGAGCATGAACCGGATCAGCGATACGCTCTACTCAGCTTTCTACCCCCGGCTACCGATCCTCGGCCAGAACTGGGCCTGCACGGTCGGCGGCTGGATTCGCTTCCGACAACGCTTTTCCAGGCACTTCCGCCGCACGTTGGAGGACTGGGAGCGCTCGGTGAAATGGTCCGACGAGCGGCTGCGCGAGGTCCAGCGCGAGCGTCTGGGCCAGCTCGTGGCGCGCGCGCGGCAGCATGTTCCGTACTATCGCGATCTGGCTCCGCCTTCGGAGAAATCCGACCCGGAGGAGGCGATTCGCGAGATGCTCGAAGCAATTCCGCCGCTCGAAAAGCGCGCCTACCGCGACCAGCCCGAGGCCTTCATCTCCCGCCTGATACCTCGCGCACGCCTGCACGCCGGTCAGACGAGCGGCACCACCGGCACGGCGCTTCCGCTCTGGTACTCCCCCGAAACCCTGGCCGAAGAGTACGCCACGGTGTGGCGCATGCGGCGGCGCCTCGGCGCTGACATCCGCGATCCGCAACTCAGCTTCAACGGCCAGATCATCGTCCCCTTCGCCCAGACCCGGCCACCCTTCTGGCGCACCAACCACTACACCCGACAGACCCTCTTCTCGATCTACCACATGACCCCGGCCAATCTGAAACTCTACGTGGACACCGTCCACGCCACGCCATCGCGGTACGTGCAGGGTTATCCCTCTTCCATTCACCTCGTGGCCCGGTCGCTGCTGGAGGAGGACCGGCGGCTGCCGCGCGGACACATCGCCGGTATATTCACCTCATCGGAGTCGCTCCTCGCATTCCAGCGCGAAACCATCGAAGAGGCATTCGGCGCCCCAGTCCTCGACCGCTACGGGGTGAGCGAATTCGCCGTATCCATGACCGAGTGCGATGCGCATCGCCTACACGTCGACATGGAGTACTGCATCGTCGAGGTCGAAACGACCGAGGAGACCGACGATTACGAGACTGGCTCGCTTCTCATCACCTCCCTGGCCCACGACGCGACACCGCTCTTCCGCTACCGGATCGGTGACGTGGGTACCCGTGCCAAGCATCCTTGTCCCTGCGGCCGTGCCGGTGACAACTTCCTCGAGGTAGACGGACGCATCGAGGACTACGTCCTCACCCCCGACGGTCGCCTCGTCGGCCGCATGGATCATGTCTTCAAGGAACAGCTCGACGTCGCCGAGGCGCAGATCCTTCAGAACGACTCCGGCGCCCTCATGGTTTTGATCGTGCCTAGGTCTGATTACAGCGACGCCAGCGGGCGAAGAATCGTGCGCCAGATCCGCTCGCGCCTCGGAGAGGAAATCGAAGTCCACATCGAATTGGTGAGCAGTATCCCGCGCGAGCCAAACGGCAAGTTCCGCGCCGTGAAGTCCTCAGTGGGAAGGAACGCGCCGTGACACGCGTCGGGCTGGCGTGGACCCGTCCGACCTACGCGGGGCTGTCTCCACCGTGGGGGCCGGGCCACCCACACCCGGAACTCGGTGCGCTCGCGGAGCCGGGCCCGGCATCGAGCCAGGTCTACGCAGCGGTGCGCTCGGCACTTCGCGCGCTCGGACTCGACGCGCAGCGTTTTGGGACACCGGCATGGAACCCGCTCTCGGAACTGGTGCACCGCGGCGGCCGGGTGGTGCTCAAGCCCAACTTCATCCGGCACTGGAACCCATCCGCCGCCGGAACCGTCGACTCGCTCGTGACCCACGGCGCGGTGCTGCGCGCCGTGGCGGACTACGCGTGGCTCGCGGTGGGCGCAGAGGGTGCGGTCGTCGTTGCGGAAGCGCCGCAACACGACTGCGATTTCGGTGCAATCCGAAACATCGCCGGCCTCGACGCCCTCGTCGAATTCTACGCGGAGCGACTCGGTGCCGAACTCGCCGTAGTGGATCTGCGGCGGGAGTACGTCATCTACCGAGATGGGGTGATCGTGGAGCGGCGCCCACTGCCCGGAGACCCGCGTGGCTACCGTCGCATCGACCTGGGTACGCGGAGCGCCTTCGAGGGATCGGGCCTCGATCCCGAGCGCTTCCGCGGTGCAGACTACGACGCAGTGCCAACGACGAAGCACCACACCGGCGGCCGCCACGAGTACCTGCTCTCGGAGACAGTGCTCGGAGCCGACCTGGTGGTAAACCTTCCCAAGCTGAAGACGCACAAAAAGACAGGCGTGACCCTGGCGCTCAAGAACCTCGTCGGAATCAGCGGCGACAAGAACCTGCTGCCTCACCACTGCATCGGCTCGGAGGCGCAGGGCGGCGACGAGTACCCCGGGCGAAGCCTGCTCGACGCCGCTCGCAGCCGCGCCACCGAGGTGGCCCGGGCGCTGCTCAAGCGGGGCTTGGGCACCGGATTGGTGCGCACCGCACGCCGCGCCGAGCGAGCCACGCGCGGCGATGACTTCGTGCGCAGCGGAAACTGGCACCGCAACCGCACCACCTGGAGGATGTGCGTGGATCTCAACCGGTGCTTCTACTACAGCGACGCCAAGGGCGAACGCTGGGACGCACCGGCACCCGTGCGCCGTACTCTCACCGTACTCGACGGCGTGGTGGCCGGCGAGGGCAACGGTCCGCTGGCGCCGGACGACAGGCCGCTCGGTGCCGTACTCGCAGCAACAGACCCAATCGCCCTCGATCTGGCGGCGCTGCGCCTGATGGGCTTCGATGCCCGCCGGATCCCCAAGGTGTGGGAGGCGCTCCGGGCCGAGACGTTGCGGATCACGGCGGTGCGCACTCCCGGGGACGTGGTGGTGAGCGAAGCGGCGAACCCCGAGACCACGCCCCGCGACGTGCCCCTGGACGCGCTCGCAACACCGCAGCCCTTCCGCCCCCACCCGGGCTGGCGCGGTCACGTGGAGCAGATCTCATGTGCGGCATAGCCGGCTATTCGGGCGACTTCGACACCGCGCTGCTCGAGCGCATGAACGAGGCCATCGCCCACCGCGGCCCGGACGACGCAGGTGTCGCCTCCTACCCGGAGCACCGCGTGGGGCTCGCCCACCGGCGTCTCTCAATCATCGACTTGTCTCCCCGCGGACACCAGCCGATGACGGACATCACCGGCACCGTGTCGATCGTCTACAACGGCGAGATCTACAACTACCGCGCGCTTCGCGAGGAACTCGTCGCCGACGGGTATCGCTTCAAAAGCAGCTGCGACACCGAGGTGCTCCTCAACCTCTACCTGCGCGATGGCGAAAAGATGATGGAACGACTGAACGGCATCTTCGCCTTCGCCCTCTACGACTCGCGAGACGGATCGATCCTGGTGGTTCGCGACGGTGTCGGCGTGAAGCCGCTCTACTTCACCCAGACGCCCAAAGGCGTGATCTTTTCCAGCGAACTCAAGGCCCTGCTCCAGGAGTCCTCGGTCGACCGCAGCCTGGACCACTCCGCTGTCCACCACCACCTGCTCTACCTGTGGAGCCCCTCGCCGCTGACCATGCTGAAGGCGGTGAAAAAGCTCGAGCCGGGCTGCGCGCTGCGCATCCGCGACGGGCGCATCCAGCGCCAATGGCGCTTCTACGAGCTGCCCTATGACCAGGAATTCATCGAGTGGCCGGTGGAGGACATCGTCGTCCAGGTGCGCAAGTACCTGACCCAGGCTGTGGAGCGGCAGCTCGTCGCGGACGTGCCGGTGGGCGCCTTCCTCTCGGGCGGCCTCGACTCGAGCGGCGTCGTGGCCCTCGCACAGCGCGCCATGGGAAAAGACCGGCTCCAGTGCTTCACGATCGGCTTCAGGGACCCGCGCGCCATCTCCGAGGGCATGGCCGACGACCTTCCCTACGCACGTCGCGTCGCAGAGCACCTCGACGTCGACCTGCAGGTCATCCAGGTGGGCCCGGAAATGGTCGAAGAACTGCGCAATATGGTGTTCCACCTCGACGAGCCCCAGGCCGATCCAGCGCCGATCAACGCCCTCTTCATCAGTCGTCTGGCCCGAGAGCATGGCATCAAGGTTCTGCTCTCGGGAGCAGGGGGCGACGACATCTTCACCGGCTACCGCCGGCACTCCGCCCTGATGCTGGAGCCCTACTGGTCCTGGCTGCCCACGGGTGCGCGCAGCGGCATGCGCGCTGCGGCCCAGCGGATACGCCCCGAAACCGAATTCCGACGCCGCATCTCGAAGGCCTTCCGCTACGCCGACCTCGAGGGAGACGAGCGCCTTGCAGCGTACTTCCACTGGATCACCCCGGAGCAGCTGCTGCCGATCCTCAGCCCAACGCTGCGCGAGGACTTCATCCGGCACGGCTCCAGCCCGGTGCTGAGCGTCCTCGAAGACCTTCCGGCGTCGGTTCCGGCGCTCAACCGCATGCTCTTCCTCGAAGCGAAGTTCTTCCTGGCGGATCACAACCTCAACTACGTAGACAAAGTATCGATGGCCAGCGGCGTGGAGGTACGTGTTCCCATGCTCGATCCGGACCTGATCGCCCTGGCGGCCCGCTTGCCCCTGGGCGTAAAACACCGCAGAGGCACCGGAAAGTGGATCCTGCGCAGAGCGCTCTCGCCCTACCTTCCGCCGGAAGTGATCTCGCGGGGCAAGACCGGATTCGGCGCACCACTGCGCCACTGGTTACGCGACGACTTGCGGCCCACCGTGGATGATGTGCTCTCCGAAACTTCGATCGACCGGAGGGGGCTCTTCGACGCGACCGGCGTGCGCGAGATGATCGAGCGCGATCGAAACCAGCGCTGCGACGCCAGCTACACCATCTTCTCGATGATATGCATCGAACTCTGGTGCCGGATGTTCGTGGACAAGCCGGTGCCGGCGCTGGATTGAGCCAGCTGGAGGGGGGCGGGATGAGACAAATCCTGCAGAGCGCGCGGACGGGACACCTGGAGCTAGCGGAAGTACCGGCCCCGAGTCCCGGCCCGGGCCAGGTGCTGGTCCGCACGCACTTTTCGGTGGTTTCCCCCGGTACCGAAAAACTCGCCATGGACTTCGCGCGCAGCTCGATGCTCGGAAAAGCCCGTGCACGACCGGACCTGGTGCGCCAAGTGACGCGAAAGCTGCGCCAAGAGGGACCGCTCGCCACCTACCGGGCCGTGCTCGGGCGCCTCGATGCTCCTCAGCCATTGGGCTACTCCTGCGCGGGAGTAGTGGAAGCAGTCGGCGAGACGGTCACCCGCTTCGCCCCGGGCGACCGCGTCGCATGCGCCGGTGCCGGCTTCGCCAATCACGCGGAACTCAACGCAGTTCCCGAAAACCTGGTAGCACACGTTCCGGACTCCGTATCGCTCGAGCACGCCGCCTTCGCCACGGTGGGTGCCATCGCGCTTCAGGGTCTGCGGCTGGCCGTGCCGTCGCTCGGCGAAGTGGGAATCGTCATCGGGCTCGGACTGATCGGGCAGCTGGCCGTGCAGCTTCTGCGTGCAAACGGTTGCCGCGTGCTCGGCGTGGATCCCGACGCTGCCCGTGTAAAGCATGCGACCGACCAGGGGGCCGAATGGGGACTCGCTCCCGACAGCGCAGGCGACGCCTGGAAGCAGGACGCCACCGCGGGACACGGAGCGGACCTCGCACTCGTGACCGCCGCAGCGGGTGATTCGGCGCCGATCGCCCTGGCGGCCGAACTGTGCCGGCGGAAGGGCCGCATCTCGGTGGTCGGCGCGATGCCCATGGAACTCGACCGCCGCACCTTCTACGAGAAGGAACTGGAGCTGCGGGTCAGCATGTCCTACGGCCCAGGGCGCTACGACCAGCGCTACGAGGAAACAGGGGTCGATTACCCGCTTCCCTACGTCCGCTGGACCGAGAACCGCAATCTGCAGGCCTTCCTCGCCCTGGCGGCCTCGGGCGCCGTGCGCGCCGACCGACTGGAGACCCTGAGCGTCGACTTCGCAGAGGCCGAGGGGGCCTACGAGGCTCTCGCTGCCGGCGAGAGCCCGGCCCTCTCGGTCGTCTTCCGCTACGGGGTCGACCGCGCCAGCCACGAGCGCACGCTGCCTCTTGCGGACGAGCCGCGCCGCAGCCCGGCGGGAGACTCGGTTGGCGTCGCGTTTCTCGGTGCCGGGAACTACGCAAAGTCCGTTCTGCTTCCGGCCCTGGGGCGCGCGAAGCCGGTCCGCCCGGTCTCTCTCGTGACCGCCACGGGCGCTTCCGCCCGCCACACTGCCAAGCGCTTCGGCTTTGCCGAATGTGGAACGGACCCCGCACGCGTGTTCGACTCCCCGGACGTGGATCTCGTCTTCATCGCGACGCGCCACGACACCCACGCCCGCCTCGCCACCGATGCCCTGCGGGCCGGCAAGGCCGTGTGGCTCGAGAAGCCGGTAGGGCTTACAGCCGCCGAACTCGATGCGGTGCTCGATGCTGCCACCGAAACCCGCGGCTTCCTGACTGTCGGCTACAACCGGCGTTTCTCGGCCCACGCCCGGGCCGTGCGCGATGCGTTCGAAGGTCGGGACGCACCGCTCTCCATCCACTACTCCGTTGCAGCGGGCGCACCCCCGACCGGCACCTGGATCACCGATCCGGCGGTGGGGGGCGGCCGCGTGGTGGGCGAGGTCTGCCACTTCGTCGATCTGTGCACCTACTTGACGGGTTCCCCGCCCGCCCGCGTGTACGCGAGTGCGCTGGGACGAGACCCCGAACTCGACGATTCGGTGGTGGCGACACTGACTTGGCCCGATGGCTCTGCTGCGACCATCGAGTACCTGGCATCGGCGAGTCGGGAACTACCCAAGGAGCGCTTCGAGGCTTCGGCCGGAGGATGCACCGCGCGCTGCGAGAACTTCCGCAGGACCCAGGTGCTCGGCGGACGCACGCTCAAGACCTGGAACCAGGACAAGGGCCAGACGGCTGCGGTCGCCGAGACCATTCGGGCCGTGGCGAAGGGAGAGCCCTCCCCCATCCCGCTGGCAGAGATCGCCGGCGTCGCACGCGCCACCTTCGCCCTTCTCGATTCGATTCGGGAGGGCGGCGTACGGGAGGTGGAGCCGTAGGCACCGGATCCCCGAACCGGCTCAGTGGCCCGCCAGAGACCGTTCGAAGCACTCGCAGAGCAGATCCACGGAACGCGTCCAGCTGAAGCGCTTCACGCGTTCGCGACCCCTCTCGGCCCGCGCCCGGGTCTCGTCGGCTCGGCCCAGAACATCTTCCACGACGCGCGCAATCGACCGCGCATCGCAGGGATCAAAGTAGGCCGCCGCGTCGCCGAGCACCTCCCGGAAGGGTGGCAGGTCCGATGCCGCCACCGGTGTTCCGCAGATCATCGCCTCGAGCAGCGGGTGACCGAACGTCTCGAGCATTGAGGGGAACACGAGCATCTGTGAGCCGCTGTAGTAGCCCCGGATCTTCTCGTAGGGCACCTGGCCCAGGAAACGCACCCGATCGCCGAGCTGCAACGCGTGCACCCGATCGCGGAGGTGCTCCGCCCACTCCGGGTCCAACCCCCCCCCCCGGCGATCCAGAGCTGGATCTCCGGATCGATGTACGGCATCGCCTCAAATAGCCGCAGCATGTTCTTGTGGCGTTCGAGCGCCGCCGGGAAGAACATGTAGCGGGCATCCGAGCCCACCGGCTCCTGCGGTTTCGAAAAGATCTCTGGATCGATGCCGTGGTGCACGACAGAGAATCGGTCGAGTTCGACACCCACCACGGGTGCGATCGCCACCGCAGCGGCGCGTGTGGGGCAGACAATGCCGCGAGCACGCCGTACCCCCAGCCGGACGAGACGCAACAAGACGCGCGTGCGTGCGTCGTCGTAGAAGCGGCGGTCGTAGATATTGAAGTTGCGCAGCGCGGCGACGGTCGGAATGCGTCCCCAGGCCGGCGACAGGTCGGCCAGGCAGTAGAGCAGGTCGTAGCCCCTCGACCGCTGCGGAAGCATTGTCTCCTCGTAGAGCACTCGACCGATCGTGCGTATCAGGCCGTCCTCGCGGGGAAGCGCGACCTCCAACAGTTCGATACCCGATGCCTCTTCGGACTCGATCTTCCCCGCGGCGGTGAGTACCACGAACTCGAAGCCGCGCGAGTCGCGGTTCACCTCACGCAGCAGGTTGCGGACATAACTGCGACCGCCGCCCTGGCTGAGAGAGATGGCATTGATGAGAATGCGGGGGGACGACACCCAACCAGCATAGACTGGCCGACGGATTCGCGCTGCACTGAACCCGATGCCATCTCTCGCGGCCCTCCCGGTGGGACTACAGCGCGTACGGACAGGCTGGATCAGCGCATCCGACCCGAGAGAACAGTCATGCCCGGGGTGACCGCAGGTGCCGGAATGAGAGACGCTGAGAAGCCGGCCAGCCGGCGCACCAACTCGGCCTAGGCCTGGATCAATCGCACGCGGTTCTCGTCGAGGAGCCCCGAGACAACCCATATCGAGCGTGCCCACCGGATGCTGCTTCGCAATGCAACCGGACAACCTCCGATGGCCCCGGCACGGGGCGACTCGCCGATCTCGCTGGTCATGTGAAATTACAGATTCAGTCGGACACCCTGCCACGATGACAGAGGCTGACCGAGGGGATCTAGATGACCGAAGATCAACGAGAAATCAGGCGCAAACGGCGAGTCCTCGAGTACGCGGAGAAGCACGGCAACATCAACACGACATGCCGGCGCTTCGGAATCGCGAGGTCCAC
>MPME02098061.1_pt1 | contig 15246 bp, 9 predicted proteins | sample 1617261 | NCBI WGS metagenome assembly MPME02 (sample SAMN05944811, study PRJNA350692) | marine metagenome | biome: marine; feature: ODZ; material: water; isolation source: 150 m water sample filtered on 30 um supor filter | place: Pacific Ocean | collected 2012-04-09 | depth 150m m
CAATTGTTTTGATGCATTCCTGGAAAAATCCAATGCATGAAGAAAGATGCTATGACCTAGCTAAAGATGTAGGTTTTGAGAATATTTCGATTTCAAGCCGGATAATGCCCCTGATAAAGATTGTTGGCCGTGGCCAGACAACGGTTGTTGACTCCTATCTATTTCCTATTCTCAACCAATATATCTCGTCATTACAGAGTGAACTGGGAGACATACCTATCGAGTTTATGCAAAGTTCAGGAGGATTGACAGATAGTCTGTCATTGACCGGTAAAGATTCGATAATGTCGGGACCTGCAGGCGGAGTGATAGGCTCGGCGGCTGTTGGAAATGCAAATAATCTTGATTGCATAATCGGTTTTGACATGGGAGGAACATCAACCGATGTTTCTAGGTATGATGGTAGTTTTACCAGAATAACTGAAATAGAGGCCGGTGGAATAAATTTTCAAACTTCTAGTCTGGATATCAAAACTGTAGCTGCTGGTGGTGGGTCTTTACTATGGTTTGATGGTCGAAAACTACAGGTTGGACCGGAGTCAGCCGGAGCCAATCCAGGGCCGGTTTGTTATGGTCTTGATGGAAAGTTGACGCTTACAGACGCCAATTTACTTCTCGGGCGAATAAATCCTGATTTTTTCCCTCGAGTATTTGGTCCAGAGCAGAATCAAAAATTGAATGCAAGCGAATCCAAAGATAATTTTGAAAACTTGAGGTCTGAGGTCAATAAGAGTACCTTATCATCCTTCTCATCAGAAGAGTTAGCCCTTGGTTTTGTAGATATAGCCAACGAGAAAATGGCAGGGGCAATTAAGGAAATATCTGTTTCTCGTGGTTATGATGCTAGGGATCATGCACTTGTATGCTTTGGAGGAGCAGCCCCCCAGCATTGTTGTGGGATAGCTAGAATCCTTGGAATCAAGCAGATTGTAATTCACCCACTTTCGAGTCTTCTTTCGGCTTATGGAATTGCGAATTCTAAGCAATTTAGATATGGTCTTAGATCCATGGTGCAGAAATTTGACTCACAATCACATGTAGAAGCCTTGTCTGGGATTCAGTCATTGGAATCTCCCTTGATTGAGGAAATTCAGAAGCTTGGTGTATCAGACAATATTGCCAAGGAGCATTTTATGGATTTACGGGTCGTAGGCACAGATAGTACCATTACAATTCCATGTTCCAATTTTGACCAGATGGTTAGATTCTTTGAAGAGAGGCACAGAAACTTATTTGGTTTTTTACCTTCCGGAGAGTTAGAGATTGCCAACATCCGTGTTGAAGTCTCCGGCAGCAGGACGGAGATTGAAGAGCAGAAACCCAATCCTGATTTATCCTCACCAGTCACGATTGGTCAATCAGAGGTATATTTCAATCATCAATTTATGAGCACTCCTATCTATTCAAGGGATTCCTTGCCAGAAGGATTTGAATTGGCTGGACCAGCAATGATAACTGACCTCAATTCAACTTTGGTAGTTGAACCGGGATTTACAGCAAGCGTCAATGGGTTAGGACATATTATCATTGATCAAAAGACGTTTCATAAATCACAGATTTCAACAGAAAAGGATCCTGTCTCCTTGGAGATATTCAATAATCTATTCATGAGCATAGCTGAGCAAATGGGTTTTACCCTGAAGAATACGGCCCATTCTGTCAATATTAAGGAGAGACTTGATTTTTCTTGCGCACTTTTCGACAACGAAGGTAATCTGGTCGCCAATGCACCTCATGTCCCTGTGCATCTGGGTGCTATGGGTGAATCAGTGAAATCGATTATTGCCTCTAATGAAGGTCGAATGAAAGATGGTGATTTCTATCTGATTAATAATCCTCATAAGGGCGGCTCACACCTACCCGATCTGACGGTTATCTCTCCAGTTTTCTCAGGTTCGCCAGAACCAATATTCTACGCTGCAAGTAGAGGCCATCATGCAGACATTGGGGGCATAACACCAGGCTCAATCCCTCCATTCTCAACCTCGATTTACGAGGAGGGAATCATAATAGACAATTTCCTAATCGTTGAGAATGGAATATTGAAGGAAAAGGAGTTTGAGGATTTGATGCTTTCTTCTGAGAGTCCAGCTAGAAACATAGGAGAAAGAAAACATGACATCAATGCCCAGATTGCCGCAGTCAGGAAAGGTATTTTGGAGATAGATAGTTTAATCGAAAAATATGCCCTACCGACAGTCCAAGCTTACATGGGATATATCCGAGAAAACTCGGCAGAAGCGATGAGCGATGCTTTGGAAGAATATCTTGGTGATGAGAAAAGCAAGGAAAGTAGTTTTGAGGATTTTCTGGATAATGGAGCAAAGATAGCTGTAAATATTAAGGTGATAAAGCGAGAAGACCGAATTCCTTCTTTTCATGCAGTAGTTGATTTTAATGGTACCAGCCCTCAGATGAAGAACAATCTGAATGCTCCAATTGCAGTTACTAAAGCAGCAGTATTGTACGTTTTTAGACTTCTGATCAATAAGGATATCCCTCTTAATTCTGGATGTCTGGACCAAATTGAGGTAATCATCCCTGAGGGTTCCTTGTTGAACCCAGATGATAACGCGGCCGTGGTTGGAGGTAATGTTGAGACCTCACAGCGAATTACCGATGTCTTGCTGGGTGCTCTGGGGATTGCAGCTGCTTCACAGGGGACAATGAACAATTTTGTGTTTGGTTCCGCTGATGACTCCGGGAATCAGTATTACGAAACGATAGCTGGAGGATCAGGGGCAATTGAAGGTAGTGACGGTGCCTCGGCCGTTCAAGTTCATATGACCAATACGAGATCTACAGACCCGGAGATTCTTGAGCATCGGTTTAGGGAGATCAGGCTTGAATCATTCAGAATTCGTCATGGTTCAGGCGGTGATGGAAAAAACAAAGGTGGTGATGGAGTCATACGCGAGATTAACTTTCTGGAACCAAGAAAAGTATCAATAGTTTCGGAAAGGCGCAAAATTCCTCCTTATGGTGTTTCTGGTGGTGAACCTGCTTCCTGTGGTTCCAATCTTCTTAGGAAAGTATCAGGTGAGGAGATTGATTTAGGAGGTAAGGTTGAGAGGATTATTGAGTCCGGGGAGACTGTGATTATCAACACCCCAGGTGGTGGAGGTTTTGGTTCCAAAATCTGACCTCAAAACTTTTATGACGAGCATGTTATCGTGAAATGATGCGAAGACTGAATGTTGCTATGATTGTCGCCTTTTTGGTCTTTTCAACCCTTCCAGCATCTAGCTCTAACTTGGAACCTGAATCAGAAGTTTATCTCTCTGAGATTCCCAAAGTCAAGACCAATGAATGGCGGGAATCCTCGTGGTGGGAAACCACAGTTCGAGATTTGAATCGTAATGGAATAGTAGATTGGCTCGAACCTCTTGAAGATGAATATCAGGTTGGCGTATCTTTCGTTTCGGAACCAACCGATGAAGATCTGCAAGCTCTGGTTGACTTAGGCTTGGAAGTCAGATATCATCTGACTTCGGTAAATGCCCTTCTTCTGGGCTTTGTTGAACCAGATTTGTACCCACAGATTTCTCAGTTTCCAGGCGTAGTAATGGTCGAACCTTATGGAAGCGTGGTGTTCTATGGTGACGTCCAAACACCTGCTGTCAAGGCCAGCAATTCCTCAGTTTATCCAGAAGGAGCCTGGGATCTTGGATTTACGGGTAAAGGAGTCAATATTGCTATTGTTGATACTGGGATTGACAATGAACATCCGGGACTGGAGGGTAAATTTGTTGCAGGTTTTGATGCAGTCTGTACTGATGATCCACTCTGTTTGGCATCTCTTCAGGAGGATGACGGAAGCTTTGATCCGGATGATCAGAATCAGCATGGAACTGCGTGTTCAGGTATGGCTACGAGTACAGGCCTTCTGTCTGGTGGTGAGAAAACCAATTTCACTGGAGCTGCACCGGATGCCAAGCTAGTTGATGTCAGAATCGGAACCGCATTAGGGGCTGGACCTTTTGAGAATTACATACTTGAGCAAGAATTTTACGAATCTGCTATGAATGGCATTCAGTGGGTAATTGATAACAAAGATACAGCATGGCCCGGAGCAGAAAATGAGAGCTATGGTATAGATGTAATTTCTTTATCTTGGGGAATCACCTCACATGAGGATGGTGGTTCTGATGGAACAGACATGTTCTCAAGAATATTGGATGAGGCCACTTTGGCAGGTATTGCTGTTTCCGTGGCTGCAGGAAACAGTGGGTCTGATAATGATGGATTGTCTGGGATGGGTGCATCCAGTCTTTCGATTACGGTCGGAGCACTTGATGACAAGAATACAATAGATCGTGTTGATGACGGTATTGCTTCATACTCTAGTCGTGGCCCTCGCAAGGATAACAATGATGGCAACCCTTATGATGAGATGAAACCAGATATCTCAGCACCGGGAACAAATATAGTCCAGGCAGAGGCCTGCTATGCTAGTGGAAGTTGCTACAATAGGATTCCTGGTCAGGATGCCTCAGATAATGGATATAGTGGTCGAGGTAGTGGAACGTCCTACGCTACCCCCTCAATTTCAGGAATAATTGCGTTGGTACTAGAGGCCAATCCGGATTTGAATCCACTTGAGGTTCGTGAAATACTCCGCCTAACCGCAGAAAGAAAAGAAACACTTTCCTCTGCAGATGGAGAAGGTGTAGAGGATGGACCATGGGCAACGGAGCCAGATCTGGATCCCTACTGGAATCGCCATTTTGGATGGGGTATGGTTGATGCTCATGAGGCAGTTAAATCCGCTCTTGCGAATATTGACACTGAGAATCTTAACGTAGACTTACAGACCTATATCACTAATCAGGTAAGTGGCACTGAATTTACAACATTTAGTGGAATCTCTTGGGCCAGAACCGATTCTGTTGAGAAAGTGGAATACAGTTTAGATGGTAAGTCATGGAAAGAAGTTCAATACGAGAGCGGTTCTAATGCATCCATATACCTTAATTGGGTCATTTCACTTGATTCTGAGGAATTGGCATTTACTGGTGACCATGTCCTATTAGTGAGATCCGCTGGTGGAAATGGAACCCATTCCATTGCTGACCATTCAGAATTCTATGCTAATGGTGAATCGGCAGAAATGAAGAGTGATCGCATGCTTGCTATTTTTGTTGTGATTGGAACTCTAATTCTGGCTGTTATTGGTGTGACAGCCTTCCGAAAGAAGTTATTCACTGACTGAATTTTTCTTTTCGTGCTCCAGCAGCCATTCCTTTGCTCCGGGATTACCAGACCAGCCGGTGACATTGTTCCTGCCTACCACACGGTGGCAGGGGATGATTACAGGTATTTTATTTCTTGCACATGCACTTCCCACTGCCCGGTATGCCTTTGGTCTTCCAATCTCGGAAGCGATATCCGAGTAGGTCCTTGTCTCACCTAGAGGTATTCTCATCAGACTCTTCCATATATTTTTCTGAAATTGAGTGCCTTGCATTTGGACTTTGATTCCCAGAGAGTCAGTTTTACCTGAGAAATAGTTATCCAATTGTTTAATGGTTTCATTTGCAAATGAATCAAGCTGAAACTTATCGGCTCCCTTCTTTGGAGAAGCTACAGCTGCCCATTTTATTCCGATAACTTTCTGGTTATGAATTGAGATTATCAAAGGACCAACTGGAGAGTTGTAAACTAATTCCGGCATCACAGGTAAGTCTTAAATCAATACTTAACAATATCTCCGAGTGCGCATTCCGATTACTGTTGTCATAGGTGTCGTTCTGGCAATTGTTGGCGTCATTGGTCTGACGGTTATTTTCCCGAATTTCATGGCGACAAATGGTGAAGATTTTGTTAATCAGATTGACACATCTTCGGGTCTCGAGAAATACCAAGATTATGGAGTTGGAGACACGGTAACCATAGTAGATACTATAGCCCGAATGGAATTTGGTGATGGCCAGACCCAGATTTGGTTAGATACAATTGGCAAATCGCCAAGCGATCCACCTTTCCGTTTCGGCTCAAATCTAATGGGAGATTACGGGGTTGGTAATCAGGTAATTATCACATTTGAGGTTGTAAAGGATAGTAATGGCCATCATACCCCCGATGCAAATTATCAGGAGAATGGTCTTAGTCCGGATGCCATAAGTTCCAGGTACTCAACCGTTAATGAGTACATCTTTATTGCTCTATTAGTTGCAGGTTTGGGTATAATGGTCTATGGAGGTTATTCGTCTTTCAAGGGTGGTAGTCCACTAAGTCCTGTGACTATGACACCGGATGATGATTGGGGTTTTCCTCAAGCACCCCCTGTGGCTCCAGCAGCGCCGATGACACCACCGCAACCCCAGTTTCCTCCCAGTACCGCAGCGATACCACAACCTGCACCCGTATCTCCACCTCCACAACCAGTTCCTCAACCAGCTGGTGCTCCATCAACAATGACTATTACAGTGCCACCGGGTGTTGTTTCCGGTCAGGTTTTGACAGTTACAATGCCAAATGGGCAAGTAGTTAATGTAGAAGTTCCTCCTGGCAGTTCGTCAGGTTCTCAATTCACGATAACGGTGAAACAATGAAAGAAAAATTGCGTAAATCTGGTTCGTTGGCCATTATAGGCCTGTTACTCTTTTCAGGTTGTCTAGGGCTAGGTTCGGAAGAAGCAATTGGGGACAATCTCAATCCTCAGGCAGTTTTGGAAGTAGTTTCTGGAGAAACCGTTGTTAGTCTTGGTTCATCCCTTCAATTTGACGCGTCAGAATCATACGATGAAGATGGTAGTATCAGTTCTTACAGTTGGGACTTTGGTGACGGTTCAACGGGTACCAATGCAATGGAGATCCAAAAGTACATGTTCCCTGGAGAATACATTGTCTCTTTGTCGGTTACTGACAATAAGGGTGCAGTTGGTAACAACGATCGCCGATTGACGTATGTTACAGTTTTACATCCTGAGATTTCCGCATCTTCAGATTCACCACCTCATGCCATAATATCAGTTAAGTCATCTGTGGTTGTCCCTGGGACTGATATCGAGTTCAATGGTGCAGGTTCATGGTCATATCTGGACGGTTCCGCTTCCAGTGATGAGATCACATCTTGGGATTGGGACTTTGGCGATGGCCAAACGGCTACAGGAAACCTTGTTACACACACGTTTGGAACGGCCGGTGGCCTGACAGGATACACGGCAGTTGGCAACTATTTAGTTACTCTGACAGTTAGGAATAATAATGGTTTGACAGATGTAGTCTACCAAACAATTAGGGTTATACCCAGAGAAATCTCTACAGAAGGCTCAGCGAATCCAGATGTCTTGACATCAGTCTCAATAGGTGATCCAGTTAGTCTGGACCCAGCAGAGGCCTACGATACGGCCAGTGGTGCGGTTTTAACAAACAGTTATGAGACATTGGTGTTTTACGACCGTGAACGAACAGATAAACTAATTCCAATTCTTTCCGAAGAGCTTCCAACGGTCCAGAATGGTGGTATTTCCAATGAAGGCATGACTTATACATTCAAGATAAGGCAGGGGGTAACTTTCCATGATGATTCAACAATGGATGCAGACGATGTCGTGTTCTCGATAAATCGTTTGATAACCATGGACCTAGCTGCAGGTCCGGCCTGGATGTACACGGAGCTTCTGGACAAGACGGATGCAGATGGTGATGGTATAGCAGATAGTATAGTCAAGATTGATCAATATACTGTCCAATTCAATCTGAACCAATCAGCACCCCGTTTCTTGGCTATAATGGCGTATAATGGGGCTTCGATATTGTCTCAGGACTGGGTTTCCAAGCAAGGCTGTTCTGTTCCAATCTATGGACAGGAGTGCTTTGGCATACAGGAGGAGGTTATGGGTACTGGACCCTATATGATGAATGAGGATTATGGTGGGAAATGGGTTCGTGAGCAATATGTCCTAATGCAGTATTATCCTGATTACTGGAGAGGATGGAGCGCCTCTGAGCGACAGGCCTATGGTTTCCCGGAGGGATATATCAAGACAGTTCTAATCAAAAAGAATAACGATCAGCAGTCCCGGACCCTTGAACTGAGGTCAGGTAAGGCAGATTTCGCCTATATCGAACCAAATTCCAGGGAAGATGTATTGGGTTATGAAGGTATAGAGTATGTTGGTCAGCTGAAATCACTAAGCATGGGTTTCATAGGCTTTAACCACAACATAGCGAGTTATGAGAATACTGCTCCATCCAGTGATTTCTTTGCTGATGTTAATATCCGGAAGGCCTTTTGTTATTCCTTCAATTACGATTCATACATAGATGACATATTGGATGGTTTTGGGACCAAACCTACTGGTCCTATACCCGATGGTTTGTTAGGCTTCAATCCCAATGGCCCGCAGTATAGTTTTAACCCGAGTATGGCCGAGCAATATTTCAAGGAAGCTGGGGTCTGGGATACAGGTTTCGAGCTGACTGCATTTTACAATTCAGGTAACGATGTTAGGATGGATGCTTTGTTGATGCTTGAGAACAATGTTGAGTCCATGAATACTAAATTTGAGATTGAGGTTCAGGGTCTTGAATGGCCAGATTATCTTGATAAGTTGAGAGCAAATGAGTTGCCTCTTTTCTTCCTTGGCTGGGCCCCGGATTATGCAGATCCTCACAATTATGCGCATCCGTTCCTGCACAGTTCTGGTCACTTCCCCCACTATCTGGGATTTGAGTATGAGGACATAGACGATCTGATAATGGATGCCGCGTCTGAATCAGACTCATCAATTCGGGAGGATATGTATGAGGAACTTGCAGATCTGGAACACGAGAAAGCATTGTACATCTGGAGTAGCCAGGGTATAGGATATCATTTTGAGAGGGACTGGGTAAATGGCTGGTACCACAACATGATGCACAGCCTTCTGTATTACACTCTTAGCAAAGACTGATTTAGGATTCACACTCAATTAGATATATTGCCAAAAACTGACGATGGTGTGCCTTTTCTGGCATAGGTGTTTTATATCTGGACTCATCAGGGTATAACTTTCCACGTAGAACGTGACTGGGTACAGGGATACTATTCCAATCCTATGCACTCTGGTCCTTACTACTACGATCTGGCAAAGTCGTACTGAATATATTGACAATACGGGAGCCCCTACGGGGCTCCCAACGTGTATTTAACAGCCAATCTTTAGGCCGGCCGTGAAGCTCTGGCTATATGTAGGTCGTAGATTAGCACTGACTATACCAGTCTTGCTGGGTGTCACGCTGATTACATTCTCTCTGTCGCTGGGGATGGGAGATCCTGCAGCTCCTTACATGACGGAGAAAACCACTCCTGAGCAACGGGACAAGATAATTGAACAACATAATCTGGATGCCCCGCTTCCAGAAAGATACATTACTTATCTCAGTAATGTTCTACATGGAGAATGGGGCTTTTCGAAAACAATCAATAAACCTGTCTCGGAAGCTGTAAAAATCAAATTTCCAGCTACATTGGAATTATCGATTCTGGCGTTTATAATTGCGGTAACTACTGCCATTCCTTTGGGCATTTTTGCCTCAATCAGGCACAATAGGTGGGAGGATCATGGGGTTCGATTGTTTGCATTAATAGGTTCAGCAGTACCTATTTTCTGGTTCGCCTTGATCCTGAAGTATTGGTTCGCCTTCAAGTACGGCGATATAACCAACCTTCCTCTGGGATACAGATTTGATGCTTTTTTGTGGGAACTCGACGATCCCATAGAAAGACCGACAGGTCTTCTACTGGTTGATTCTATACTTGCAGGTTCCTGGGTTCATTTCAAAGACGCTTTCATGCACATGATACTGCCAGCGGCTACTCTTGGTTATGCATCGATGGCCACCACTATTCGTCTGATGCGTGGAAACATGCTTGATGTTCTGGGACAGGATTATGTAAGGACGGCAAAGGCAAAGGGTTTGTCGTCAACAAAAGTTATAGGTCATGCTTCCAAGAATGCAATGATACCTACAGTCACATTATTGGGAATGGGCTTTGCGGGTCTTCTCAGTGGTTCCGTATTGACAGAGACCATATTTCAGTGGCCGGGTCTGGGTCTGTGGACCATCCAGGCCATGCGAAATCTGGATGTTTCTGCAATTCTGGGTCTGGTCATATTCTCGGCAGTCCTGACCATACTTGCTAATTTATTGGTAGATATCGCCTATGCCTATCTTGATCCCCGTGTAGACTTAGGAAGTCAAATCAGTATCGTTGAAATTGTGATTGTCTTTTTGTCATTCATACTGTTGGGTGCTGCCTATTCCGACTTAAGTTTGGGTCTGACGGTGTTGTCTGTAATCGGGTTTTTGGCCGTGGCAGGCATTGCTTTCGCAACTGCATATTTCCTTTCGACAGTTAGGGAAATTTCAGATTTGTGGGCACCTGCCATGTTGTTTGGAACGGCAATAGTCGTAATGAGCATTTTCAAGAACCCTGAAAGCAATTCGGAAATTGCAAATTATTTTCGGTTCATTCCCGACTTTTCACAGCTGGTATTGATCATGCTAGCTATTTGGATTTTATCTATAGCTATGAACTGGTCAGAGTTTGTATCCAGCCTCGGACCAAGGAAGGAAGAATGGAAGCGTATGTCCTACCAGTTCGTCTGCAATCCTCTGGCAGTTTTTGGTTTGGTGATAGTAACTCTACTTCTTTTGATGGCCTTGTTTGCTCCTGTTCTGGCACCACCCACAGAAGCACAACTTGAAAGAGACCCTATGCGAATGGAAGAAAATTTCCATTTCAATCACGATCTCCAGCCACCTTGTATCGAATGGTTGTCCTTACATCCTCTTGAGGGTTGTACAGGAGAACGTGGTGAGGAAAATGGATTTATCCTTGGAAGTACAAACAAAGGATATGATATCTATTATGGAATAGTCTGGGGAAGTCGGACATCCCTTGATGTAGCTGTAAAGGTTGTCTTCACAGGCACATTCATTGCAGTGGTTATTGGCGTCATCTCGGGGTATTATGGTGGCCGTGTTGACGAGGTAGTGATGCGTATCACTGACGTCTTTTTGGCCATACCTGGACTGGTTCTAGCCTTGGCGATAATTGCTGTTACCAATGATCCCTCAATTGAGAATTTGATGTACGCCCTGATTATAGTGTGGTGGCCTGGTTTTACCCGGATTATTAGGGCCGAGGCCTTGAGAATCAGAAAATTACCCTATGTTGAGGCTGCACGAGCGGCTGGAGCCTCGGATTTCAGGTTGATTTTTGTCCACGTTCTTCCAAACTGCATTACCTCGATTATTGTCATTGCGACAATGGACATGGGAGGCATTGTCCTTTCGTTGGCAGGTCTGGGTTTCCTTGGTTTTGGTGGCGGTCCAGATTTGGCTGAATGGGGTAAATTGGTGTCATTTGGTCAAGAACATTTACTCGCTGGCGAAACTTGGGCATTCTTCTATCCTGGACTTGTTATTGCTCTCTGGGCTCTTGGCTTCTACCTACTGGGTGACGGCTTACGTGATATCCTCGATCCGAGGCAGAGGGACTGATGTTGGAAATCAAGAATCTTAAAACCCGTTTCAATACCTATGATGGTGTTGTCAAAGCTCTTGAAGGAGTAAATCTCGATGTCAAGGAAGGAGAAATCTTTGGTATTGTGGGAGAGACAGGGTGTGGTAAGTCCGTCACTAGTTATTCGCTAATGCAACTCCTTCCCAGAACTGCTGAAGTCGTTAGCGGTAATATGTCTCTTGATGGAGAGGATATTACATATGCCAGTGAAAGCCGCATGCGTGAGATAAGAGGCGGCGAGATAGGAATGATTTTCCAGGATCCACTTTCAGCTTTGAATCCAGTTATGAAGGTGAAGGATCAGATATCAGAGGTCATCCGTCTACACCAGAAAGAAGAACTTGAGAATAGAACAGAAAAGGTTGATTCAGGAAACGAAAGAAATCCATACATCCTATGGTCTTTGATTTTTGTATCCATAGTATCATTATTCTATTTCCTGAAGTTAGAGGATTCCTTCACAGATACACTTGCCAAGCTACTCTTCTGGAGTTCACTTGTGGGCTATGTCTTCCTGCCCGAGATGGAATCCAATTCTTATCGCGCACGTACTGCAGTCGCAGAGACGGAAATGGTAGTTGAGTCCCTAAGACGGGTTCGACTTCCCAATCCCTCACAGGTTGCAAATTCCTATCCACATGAACTCAGTGGAGGTATGCAACAGAGAGTCATGATTGCCATGGCCCTTGCCGGTCGTCCCCGTCTGCTTATTGCTGATGAACCAACCACAGCATTGGACGTCACGATACAGAGCCAGATTCTGGATCTTCTCAAGAAATTGCAGAAGGAGACAGGTATGACCATAGTGATGATTACTCATGATCTCGGAGTTGTGGCCGAGATGTGTGATCGAGTTACGGTCATGTATGCTGGAACGGTAGTCGAGACAGGCAATGCATCCGAGATATTCTCTGATCCTAAACATCCTTACACACAGGGCTTGCTATCAGCATTGCCTGGAGAAAGTAAGGAATTATCATCAATAGGTGGCAGTGTTCCGGATCTTCTTGATCCTCCCAGTGGTTGCAGATTCAACCCTAGATGTTCTATTGCAAAGGCACACTGTTCTGTGGATGTACCCTTGTTGAAAGGAGAGGATTACAAGGTTGCTTGTCATGAGGTGAAATTGTGAGCTTTATGGTCAAGACCAAGTTACTTGCTACACATTTTCCTATTCAGGATTTCTTCGGTAGAGAACTAGGTTTGGTGAAGGCGGTTGATGGCGTTAATATCACTATAACAGAAGGTAGTACCTTTGGAATTGTTGGAGAGAGTGGCTGTGGAAAGACAACTCTGGCCAGGACCATCCTGGGTCTTGAGAAAAGCACATCTGGAAGTACAATTCTTGGTTCTGAAATGTCTGAAGGTACAGAGGAGACTAATATTGAGGAGCTAGATAGAGCTGGATTGAGAGAACTGCGCCGCATGATAGGGGTAGTCTTCCAGGATCCGATGGGCGCTCTGAATCCCCGCATGCTGGTCAAAGATCTGATTTGTGAACCTATGGTCATTCATAATCAGAAAGAAGGCATGCGTGAAAGAGCAAAGGAATTGTTGAAAATGGTGGGACTCAATCCGGATCATCTTTACAGGTATCCTCATCAATTCTCGGGTGGCCAGAGGCAGCGTATAGTCATTGCACGTGCTCTTGCCCTAGAACCAAAGATGCTTATTCTGGACGAGCCGACCTCGGCCTTGGATGTTTCAGTGCAATCCCAGATCCTTAATCTTTTGAAGGATCTGCAAAAGAAGATGGGATTGACCTATGTCTTCATCTCACATGACCTTTCGGTTATACGCCATATGTGTGATCGCGTAGCAGTCATGTATCTGGGCAAGATAGTTGAGGAGTCTGAGGCCGAGACACTGTTTAGCAATCCACTTCATCCTTACACCCAGGCTTTGGTATCGGCTATACCTTCGCTGGACCCGAAAATGAGACGGGAGAGGATTGTTCTGGAGGGAGACGTCCCGTCACCAGCCGATCCTCCAAGTGGGTGTCACTTTCATCCTCGCTGCCCAATTGCTGAGGCCAATTGTTCCCAGGTCTATCCTGACCTTCGTGAAATAAAGAAAGGATGTCATACTGCCTGTCACTTGGTCAAGTAGGGGTAATTTTGGATAAAGAGGCGAAGTTTTTCGAAGACAATCGGAAGTCTTGGGATTCCATAGCCCATATGCATGCTCAAGGAAGTGGGGATTGGTTCTACCTGATTGAGCAATTTCTGGATGGTGAATGCCAACTTGGGCTATGGGAACCGAAGGAATTGGGAACTGTCGATGGTAAGTCCCTGCTCCATCTCCAGTGCCACATTGGTACAGATACTCTATCATGGGCTCGTCGTTAGGCATACAAGCAGCAGCAGGAAGGATTCCGTTATGGTCGTAGCGTCAGCATGCCTTTGGGGTTTGTCAGCGGCGACACAGGTGTAGCATGGCTCCAATCTAATAAAGTTTTTAAACATATATGTTTAAAAAGTAGTCAATTATACCTCCAAAGTATATATGTATCGGAATACCCGGATAACCCCCTGGTTCTCCGTCCTGCACCGCGTCTCATACCTCAAAGATGCCAAGGCAGGGGACATCGGAGGTCAACTTGGCATATTCCCAGTAGATCAGCTCGCGAATGGTCTTGTCATGGGAGGGCGTATTCGAATCTCTACGGCCCAATTGTTGGAAATTCAAGAAAGGACACGTGGCATTTCCAATGTCCTACACTCTTAAGGCCACCAGAATTGAATAAACAAATGATAAATCTGGGCTTCTCAGTGTCCGGGAAAGGAGATTAAAAGTGGAACAAGCACCCATTTCAAGATTGATCTCCCACATGAAGGCGCATCGTTCCACCATGTGGTTAGCAACTTTATTCTCAATTCTGAATAAAATATTTGATTTGGCACCTCCTTTACTGATTGGAGCCGCAGTTGATGTTGTTGTTATGCGGGAGAAATCTGTGTTGTCCACTTATGGGTATACAGATCCTAAGGAACAACTCATAATTCTATCAATATTAACGGTAATAATCTGGGTTTTAGAATCACTCTTTGAGTATTTTTACGGTGTTTTGTGGAGAAATCTAGCTCAATCTGTCCAGCACGACTTCAGACTGGATGCCTATTCTCATATCCAGGAGTTGGAAATGGCATGGTTCAGTGACCAGTCCAAGGGCGAGCTGATGTCAATACTGAACGATGATATCAATCAACTGGAACGTTTTTTGGATAAAGGAGCCAATGAACTATTACAGGTTGGCACCACAGTTATAGTAATCAGTGCAATTTTCTTTTACATTTCTCCAACTATAGCTATCTATTCGGTTATTCCAATTCCAGTTATTATTTGGGGTTCATTCAGGTTCCAATCAAAATCCCCATCCAATCCTAATCAAAATCCTAATCCTAACCCACCAAACCAACCAGTCGCAAAAATCCTTATCCCAATCAAAATCCTCATCCTAGCCAGCCAGACCTACCAGACCCACCAGACGCACCAGATCTACCGAATCAACCATTCACGAAAATCCTTAATCCGCTAATCCACTATTCCGCTAAACCCGGCCCGGTTTGAACATGACCTCCTGAACAACACTAGGACAATGAAATATGGGAGATTGCAAAAGACGGCGCAATCGTGTTGGCAGCTTGTCCAGAGATGGTTCTCAGCGCCGGGAGCTCCACAAGTGGACTCAGCTTGGAAAAAAGATCCGGCGACGACTTGGAGTTTTTC
>MPME02103869.1_pt1 | contig 14043 bp, 4 predicted proteins | sample 1617261 | NCBI WGS metagenome assembly MPME02 (sample SAMN05944811, study PRJNA350692) | marine metagenome | biome: marine; feature: ODZ; material: water; isolation source: 150 m water sample filtered on 30 um supor filter | place: Pacific Ocean | collected 2012-04-09 | depth 150m m
CATCTCAGCTACGCCAGCTGTGCAGAGGATGGCGCGAACTTTGTACGACAGCCACGCGAGGAGGGCCCCACCCCTAGCGGTCGGCCCGACGGCGATAAGGACCTTATCCGATAGCCGGGGTAACAAAGCCCCGTGCGGCCAAGCGCAAGTAGAAGCGGAACTATTCTTAACCCAGGGTGTCATTAGTCTCCGTCCTATGCAGGGTAATGTGTTCGTTCGCTAGATGTATCCCACCGCATCTTGTAGCTTTCCTTGCTTTCGTGCCAGCTCGAGGGCAGATGCGTGCCCGTGTTTCCTTCTTGTTGCGGCTAACCCCCGGACCGCTGGTCACTCACGCGAGCAATGGAGAGAAGCCCGATGATCAACCTGACGTGGGACCGATCGTTCGATGAGGCAGGTTTCCGCTTCCAGTCCGAAGACGATCCGCGCACTATGGGTACTTGGCCTTGCGGTCCCGCGCATCAGCCTCCGATCATGAGCGCAGGTTCGAATCTGCCCTACCCTGTTGAATGGGTGCAGAACGAGCACTTCCTTACTGCGAATTGTCCTCGTTGTGCCCTCTTACTGGGCTATTGGCCAAAGGTTGGTCACGGCGGCAGCTACTTCCTACGGCCTCACTCCGACGCTGTGCGAGAGGCCCTGAGAGAAGTGCGTCGCGACCACCTGAACGACACGACGGCCCAGAGTGTGCGCGACAAGATTCAAGAGGTGCAGCTCCGCTGGGGACACCAACCGCCGCCTCCGGACGTCCGTGGTTCGACCGCGACATCTTCCACCTCTTTCCGGTTGCTAGATGGCCGACGGGCTCTGCAGGCGACCTCCGCGGCCCCTGCGGGGCCTCAGCCGACGACCTCCTTGATGGCCAGCCAAGAGTTGCCAGTTGCCGATGCCGTCTCCGTCCCACCGCACGGAGACGCCACCCAGGAGTCGTCAGCGATCGATGTTGTCTACGGGCCACCGTATGAAGACTGCGAAGACTTCTGAGTTGTGTTGACCTCACCATGAATTTGTGCAGCTCTCTTGACTCTTGATGCGGTCTGTTCTCACCATCAAGACAAAAACGAGTAAAAATAATAGTTGCATTGGCTTGAATGGTGCAGTATCGTCCTTGAGAACGAGGAGCAAGACAGATTATCGAGCACAGCATCAATAGGCAAACGCATGGTAGCTCGATACACAATAGGCAAGACCATTCAATGCAAGCTTTGAGCCTCAAATTGATCAGAGTTGCCTGATAATGTAGGTGCGGCAGCTATGCCCGGCCCTGGGTGGAACTACCCTGCACCTATCTTTGTAGATTACGATGTATTCAGGGCCGATTGCTCAGCGTGGTTCTGTGCAGTGCACTACGGAGAGACTGGTGACCCCATATACCTGCAGTTGTTGAGATATTATCACCCTGGCGAGCTCATCGACATCATGGAATATGAAATCGACGAAGTTGCAGGTCGCTCCGTCGTTGTCGTTCAGACCTTGGGGCAATTTCTTGCCATACTGGATGCTTATGACTTTCATGCATTGTGCTTCTACTCATGAGTTTGCACTGCGTATGGTCGAGCGTTTGTACTGGTGGAGGCGATTTCCTTGGATGCGATTTCCTTGGTTGTATCGCTGTTATAAAACTCCTTTGTGCGGAGTGTGTCTGCCATTGTGCGTGAAACAAAAGCACTTCGTGAATGAAGCTCCGACTGCATGTGCGTAGCAAAGATTGAATGATTCCTTGAAACACTCCGAAACGATCGAAATAGTCGCGGAATGAATTCTGCGGACCGTAATGCTATAATATAATGAAGCGAGCTACAGTACAGCCAGAGTCAGACGGAGTACAGCTGTCGTGATTGTTGTTGCTTGTGCAGTTGCCTTAGGCGCTTCAAGTATGATCTCAGTCGTCAGTGGTTCTCAGATCTAAAGTTTGTCACTTCTGGGGTGTCGTACATTGCACCTACTGCAACGCAATGCAATGTAATGCAATGCAATCTTTGTCTTCGTCTTGTTGTGTGAATCTTCATCATTCGACGTAGCTGAGTGCTCGTGCTTGCCCACTCTTCTTGCACTTGCACTGTCTTCTTACCATGTATTTGCCATCATTCGCAATCATTTATTCGACTTAATGGCATCTGTCGTGCTCCCAGGGCCCGAGGAGATCACCTAGAGCGACTTCCGGGAAAACATTGAAAAAGTGCATCTGGACAGGTGCCTAGACTCTTACACCGTCAACAACATGTACACATCATCTTCACTCTCTCCCTCTCTCCCTCTCTCTCTAGAGTGCGCGAGTTTCCCCAATTTTATTGCCAGTTTTATTGCCGATTTTATTGAGGAAGAGGAAGACGCCTTTCATTTTATTGGTTGCGTCGAAGAGTTGGCCAGTTTCAATAAGAGCCAATCGTTGGCAAGTTTCAATGAGAGCCAACAGAGAGAGGAGAAGAGGCTGGTCAGTTGCCAACAGAACCAGACCCAAACGAAATACATGGCCAGTTTCAAGAAGAGCCATGATCATTTTGTCGTGCATGAGTGTGCAGAAGCCATTTGAGTTTACCACAACTCTCCCCGTCGCAATGGAAACGCGAGGTGCATTCCTGATGCTGCTTATGGTACACTGCAACATGACGAAGTCTATGCTACAGAGCAAGACCATTACGCATGCTCTGCTACAGAGCTATGCTACAATAGTTTCAGCAGGAATTTTGTTGCTCTTCTTATTTTGCGTAGTCGCCGTGCTACAAATCAGACTAACAAGAAGTGCGGGACATTGGGTACAGCACAGAGCATCAATGATTGAGACGGGAAACTCAAGACCTCACCGGACAAGTACCTCTGCAGCAGAGCTGTATTACCTGCGGCACAACCGTGCGTGCGCAGCGGCAGCAGTGGGAAATAAAGGAGGCCATCCTGGCTCCAGCTGTGCTCTCCAGATATCTGGCGCTGGCCTCATAGCGGTATTCCTTCAGAGCATTTGCGAAAAAGCATTGTGTTATTTTACTCTGGCCATGAAGCTGGTGAGTCTGTTGCTTGCGAGAATGCTACAGAGCATCTGCGAAAAAGCATCGTGTTATTTTACTCTGGCCATGAAGCTGGTGAGTCTGTTGCTTGCGATGCTGCAGGGCACGCTGGAGATTGCACAGGAAGTGGCGCTAACATGGTTCACGCCGCTTGAGTTAGCGGCGTGCCTCCACCTGGCTCGTACTCCCATACACCAAGACCATTGTTTTCTTCAATGTGAACAGAACGGTTGTTGGGTTAGTGCATCGCCCAGACCATCAATCCAGGACATGTCAACCACTGCAATTGCTCTGTTCACTCTCTTGCTTGCCCTTATGGAATGGCACGTCCCGCGAAAGATTCCGTGGCAACAGCTAACATGTCGCATCCTGACCGCTATATGTATGCATGCCTTGCGCTCGGAGACGGCGTGCGTAGTCATGGCTCTGCTGCTGCCGACCTTCGGAAAAAAATCACAAGCGCAAGGGATCACACCCAGGAAGCGGACCGCCACTACGAGTCATGCTACGGAGCAGACCGAGGTCGCTGCAATGACGCCTAGCACGGAGCTCTGCGACCACCAAGGACACGTTGCTACAGAGCCGGTGCTGCCACAACCGACTGTCAACACTGGTAGCACACAAGAGCAGACGTCGCTGCCACTCTTAAACAGGCTGGACGACGTAATCTCAGTCATCGGTCCGCATGCAGGCGAGGGAGATGCTTTCCGAACACTGCACCTTGAAGCGGAGAGGCTGCGCAACGCAAAGCAAGATGAGATCCGAGAGCTGTGCAAAGCGTGGGGCCTGACGCTTACAGAAAAGAATCTGCAAGGCAAGTACCGAAGACGATTGGATGCAGTCCTGAAACGGGACATCGAGCAGAAAATGATCGAGCGGGCAAGAGAGCTACAAAAACAATTAGGAATTGCGATACACAGCACTGCTACAGAGCATGCGAGAGCAGATTTTTCTCTTGAAGATGCGGTGGCTGAGGTGCTTCATCGGCTTGAAGACAGAAGCGATGATGCGGACATCATGGCAAGAATTGTTGATCATGCGTGTCACTCCCAGAACTGCATCAGTCACCGAGTTGCTGCGATGTGCCGAGAAGCAAATTGGCATACTTCCACAGAGCTGTGCAACGACCAGCCTCTTGATGCTTGCGGATACATTGCTGCAGACGCCGTTTGTCGCCTGCGTGACGCAGCTCTCGGAGAAGGAAGCAGCTGGCATGACATTTTATTGCCAGATTATGCGCAGCTGGAATGTATCGATCGTGGCAACAAAGTCCTGCGCAAGACAGATGACGATCGCAAGCTTGATTGCGACCAGGTTAACACTCTTGTTCGCCACTATTCTCATCTTCACGAAAGACGCGGAGCGGCAGAGGAATGGTGGGGTGGCGCTGTCGGCCTCGATCACTTTCTGATAGGTCTGCCCACCTTTGTGGAAGAACTGTCCACCACCACTTCAGACAGGCAACACCGATGGCGAGCCTGGGTAGTGAATACGCAGACCTCCGCACACCCTGGAAGTCATTGGTTCACAGTGGTGGTGGGCGCAAAAATGCAGTTGCTACAGAGCATTGGGATACCCACCGACCCAAACACCAACAACTATCCGAATCTCTTTGATTCGCCAGACCCAGCTCTATCCAACGCGTTGCGCTGGGCGCAAGCACATGCTATGAAGCCACAAGTAGCATCTTGGCTGCATGCGTGTAGCCAATGGGATTCCGCAGTGGCCAACAAAGAGTACCGTCATCAGAAAAAGCGACGGAAGCTGTGCAAAGACCACGGCATCCCATGTACAAAAATTGTCGATTCAAATGCAAAGCTCAATGCTGCGATGGAGTACATCCGACGAGAACTCAGTAACCGCATAGAGCAAATCCGCGGCACAAGGACGTCTCTGCAGTGTCTGCTACAGGGCAAGGCGTCATTTCCACCACGCGGCTATCACATACAGAAACGAGGAGCCTCTGCGGATGCCGCATGTCACCCGCCGCGCAAGAAAGCAGAAGTCGGTGCCAGCAAGCTGGAGAATTATTTTGAATCGAGGGCCACTGGCGATTCACTTCCAGAGATAGACGCCCTTGACATCCCTGACGTGGCTACCGACGTGAGATCGACCTACCTCCGTCTCCAGACGAAGCGGGACATCTACGCGAAGGACACGGATTTCCATATCGTAAAAAATGCACTGTCTGAGCTCCGTGGTTACGTGGGCAAAAAGCGATTGCGCAAAATGATTACAGACCCCCCAAAGACACCGAAGACGATACGACAACATTTCAAAGAAAGCAATTTTGGAACTCTTGCGTTCTCCTTCTCTCAGTCTTCTGCTGCAGCGGGTGGCGCCCAGCAATCGGAAGGGGAACGTCACAAAGTCGATCATTCACATGCGTGGAGAACATACTATGTTAAGCTCCTCGTTCTCGCGCAAGCACGGCCATGGCTTTCTGCGACAGAGCGATTGGACCCTATAGAAGATGCACCACCTACACCAAAGACGAACTTCCAGCTGGCTGAGGCCATCAAGCGACCTAAGAGCGCAGGTTTCGCACCATTTGGGTGCGACTTCGAAGACGCTGGCGCATACAGCCCCATGGAGACGCGACTACTTCTGTACGCCGAGATCCACAATTACGATGACCATGACTATGGAACGTTCACCACGCCGCGCGAAATGATGCCCTACACGTACCCGGCGGTCGGGATTAGTTCGTTTTTTTTTAGCAAAATTTCGGATTGTCAACCCGCAAAAACTGCTACTAGGGAGTCTCTAGAGGCTCTAGGAATAGAAAAATCGAATTATTTGGGTCGAGATCTACCCCTGGAAGGTCCCTAGAGTCTCTGGGGAGGCTATCGAGTGGAGGTACCGAATTAATCATGAACCGAACTAATCATGACCACCGGGTACAGACAGCTACAGGAGTGGATCCTTGAGCGACGGCGACTGCAGCAGCTGAACATTGCAGCCGAAGACTCTTCTCGACAGCTTGTACAAACAGGCGAAGATCTGGCGGCCAAGCTATGCGCGTTCGCGTCGGACGGCGTCGTGGTGAAACACCTCATTGAGTTTGCGCTACCGTGGAAGAAACGAGCAGCCGCGGCAGAAGTCACACCGAAAGTCACATCATCGACCATGGACAATCGAAGCGAGAGACGAGGCGATGGTACAGAGCACGGCAAAGATACCAGTGACGACGATGCTCCACATCCAGACGATCGACACAAAAGCACAGATGATAGTACAGAGCACACCAAAGATGCCAGTGACGAAGCCAAACGGCCAGACGACCGATGCAAGACTGCCGGCGATGCTACAGGGCGCGCCTCACAACAGAGATTGAAATTGAAACAGCACGATGACAGCCACAAGACGTCTTCCCACGACGTGACCTTGAGCCAACACACAGCAAAAGCGATGGCAGACAGCTTCTTCAAGTTTGTGGAGCAGGAGCATCTCCAGCAACATCTGAGTCCTATGAGTGCCGGGCAAATTCTAGCGCTATGCATCTTCCATAGCAGACTTTCGTGGCAGAAAGGCAAGCCTTTGGAATTGCATGACCGCGATCAGTATTGGATGCCGAAGCCTACATACACTCCAGCTGCACAAGTGCAGGCACCTTCGCCGCCACATTTCGTAGAGCGAATGCGGAGCACTGCTACAGGGCATGTTTCACCAGAAATGCAGCCACCACGCACCTGCTGCCTTTGTGGCCAGGGATTGATCGATGCACCAGCACTGTGGAAGCACTGCGAGGTTGAGCACCACAGCTGGGCCGAAGCAGTGAAGCGCATCCTCTGGGAAGCGGAGCAACTAGATGCAATTCCCCTACTCCCACCTGACAAGCGCCGGATTATTCAGAACTTCACTAACGCTCTTACATATTCGAAACCAGCGGAAGGTCACTTTGGGCGCGACAAAGTCTGCATGAGGCAATTGGTGGGATGCGCAACGTGCGCCAAAGTCTCGTGGATAGACAGGTGCTTCCCATGTCATCTGTTCCAAGACTGCCCAGATGCATTGCGACCACGAGAGGAGAATGATGCCGATGATGCTGAACCCGAGGCAGCAGCGGAGGAGTCTAGCGACGAAGAGGCGCCCGCTACAGAGCAGCGCCGAGGAAGACTGCTTAAGGATGAGGATGGCTTTTATGTGATCGACGCCCATAAGATAAACGAGCTGCTCGACGTGAACAAATACATCGAAGCCTGGCCGCAGATCCCCAAAGAGGAGCTACACGCATCCTCGGTAGAACACCCCAGCCACCCAGAGTACAGATGGCTGCTCAACACGCGAAGGGTACCCGTACAGGCGTCATCTTCCGGTTCCGCTGCTACAGAGCACGAGCTGCCGAAATGCGCCGGGGTAGGTATCAAGGATCGGCCCCTATGGCTATGCAAATCATGTACAACGGCCATTTGCAGACCCGAGCCCGTCATGCCATTCTTTGCTTTAGCCAACTGGAACTGGGGCGGCCGAGTGCACCCTCTCTACTACAACCTCAGCATCGCCACAAAAGCCTTGCTCGGATTGGCCATCATGATCTGCAGACTGATAGTTCTGCGACATAGCGAACACCCAGAAGACCAAGAGAAAGGTTTCGTAGGCAATACCATCCTATTGACACAGCCGCGTCCAGAGGAAATCATGCAGAAGCTCCCCCCAGCCAACGCTGAAGTGTCTAAGTATTTGTCGGTCTGCTTTAACAATCAAAAACTCACGACGGCAGATGTGGGCAAACACCGGGCCTTGGAGATTGACCCTGAAGAATACATTAGATGCAGCGAGCTTCGCAAAAAGGTGTGCCCTGTATTTGCAGAAGTGCAGCTAGACGAACAGCAACTTCGGACACAGTGGCCCGAGCGAGCGGTGCCGACAGCTATCCTCCAAGGCGCTCAAGCAATGGACACGTTGCACACCTTCAAGCCCACTCTCGATGGACCGGCAACCATGAAAGCACCTACGTGCAACTTGCCTTCCGGCGACAAGGACCCACAAGTTATAGACGACGACGACGGCGCCGATGCTACAGAGCACGGCACTAGCGAAGACGGTGCGGATGCGAGGGAGCACGACGCTGGCGATGCGACAGAGGACGCCAATGCATCGACATTGCCTCTCGACATGCCGGCAGAGTTCTTGATTGGAATGCATGAAGACGATGCCCATGACCCAGTCGATCTCATGATCGTCTTCCAGAAGAACTTGGAATTGGTACAAGAAGCGGGTAAGCGCATCTACAATTTTGAGCAGCGACGTGTGCAAGCAGCAGGGACCGAGAAGGCTGCCGATGTGGCCGCCACTCTGGCAGCCGAGAAGACTAAGCATAGTGCAGCATTGGTAGACTTGCGGAGACTTGCCAACAAAATGGGGAGCACATATCAGCAACAAATGACAGACGCGCTTGCTGCTGCCCGCATGGATGGTGCAAAGGCCAACACACCGAGAACATTGCACATCAGAGCAGGGAAGCCAGTGAACATGTTCGAGGCAGCGGCGTGGCCATCGGCCTTCGTTGAATTCTTCTACGGGGACTGCGCACCGAATCTAGGCAGACCACGAAGAGTTGGAGTACGAGAGCTCTTTCACTACTTGGCAACCCGCGAAGAATTAGAATACAGCTTGGAAGCGGACACAGATGATCCACTGATTCCAGGGGGCCGCTACAGAGCGCGTCCGCAATCCCGGTGGAACTCTCCAGAGTTCATGGCCATCTTCGCGGATGTGGTTCGGAAGCTGCGCATTCTACAGACCACAAAGCACATGTGGGAGGGCGCAGCACCCAAATGGGGGATAGACATAAAAGCGATATGCGATGCGAAAGTGGAACACTTCGAGCAGTTGTCAGCCATCCTCGCGCGTCACGGCCAACAGAGCATGCCAGAGATGATGCGAGCAGCCGCCGAACACAAATTGCTTCCATTGTTCAAAGCACTGCAGTACGTCACCTTCCAGACTGCGAACATTCCACTGACGCAGGGCTATAAGATGAGCCTCAGACAGCTAGGCTTTGCGCTCAACGTATACGATGGGCCGCTGACCGTGTTTCTCACTACCAACTTCGCAGACGTATATTCGCCGATCACGGTCATTCTTATGAATGGAGCTGGCGAGCCTCTTGGCAAGCGTGAAGTCAATCTGCTAGACAACGAGCCGTGCATGCCGACGCTGCAGGCCATGCACCGCGCATTGGCCCAGCACCCAATGCTACAAGTGGAGTTGTTCCTTCTATTGGACGACCTCGTGCACACCGAACTGTGTTGCATGACCGCCTTTATAGGCGTGAGAAGATATGGCGAAGATGCCAGGCAACCCTTTCGAGAAGACGACTTCGCAACCACCGGCCAGATTGGCATAGCCCAGTTGCCACGGTCAGCGTTCAAGCCATTGGAAGCCCAGGGGCGTGGCTTCACGCATGGTCATCAGAAAACAATTTCCGTGCCTCGAACGAGAGCTGCGCGACTCAAACACTTGTTCACGAAGGCCGCTGCTACCGAGCACGGAGAAGATGAGCTCAGCAGATGGTGCCAGCGAGCGCGGGAGGCAGTGCTGCAAGCCGCCTGTACTTTGCAATACGATTCTGCCGTGTACTCGGGCACCCAACTTGGAGTGGCATTGCGACCGGAACCTTTTTCGAGCCGGCAGCAGCAGCGTAGCAGGTTCGATGGACAAGTGGAAGAAGCTGACGATAACGCACCCAGGCGACACCTCATTCCAGTCACTGAGCGAGAGCTCAACGGCCACTTGAAGAGGGAAGAAGAAAGTGCCATAGCAGAGTCACGACCAATGCGTCATCCCTACAAGGAGCTGCCCCTGACTGGCGCCACTCAAAGCATGATGCCGATGTATCGCCGCTCCAGCAGCTTTAGTCACATCGAGATACCAGACGAATTCGGCTACTATCCGGGAGCCGCTACAGAGCACTCTGAGAACGGCGGATGGCTTCCGTATGCCAAGGAGTACGCTGTTGGGCCGAGCGGGGAAGTGAAAGGCTTCCGTATGCCGAACGGTGAGCTCGCTTCAGCAGAACAGATCAAAGACGATTGCGAGGCATGGAGAACAAGCTTTGCACGAGACCAGCGAGCCAGCTTCATCCAGAACCAGGACCACGGCTGCACAGGCACATGCGTCAAATACGAGAAAAAGAGGGGCGCTGCAGAGCTTCCTCAGCGTGCTGGCCAAAAGATTACTGGGCCCGGCGTTCCCAAGTGCCGCTTCAGATTCTTCCGACATGTTGCCCTACGCATAGCCGGGACTGTCAAATATGTCATCAGGCGCGGCAAAGAGCTAGTCGAGAATGCCTTCATTGCAACCGGCAACGAAGAAAACGAGTATGGCAAAGTCATGGTGCCACGACAGTCGCCCTTCAGGTCTTCCTCTATGGACGTACTGCAATCAACGCTCCGTTGCAACGCCGACTATCAATACCAGCAGAGAGCAGTGCCAGACCTCCAAGGCACAGAGCAGGAGCCTTCTGGTACAGAGCAAAGGCAAAGCACAGAGAGCCACAACTTCAACGCATCCTTCTTGCGCGGCTGCGGCGCACTCAAGTGTCGCACGGGCAGGCTCATCATGACAACACTTGCAACAGCGATGCGAGCAGCCAACGTTGCAGATTTTTACATGACGAAGTATCTGTCCAAGGCTCAAGAGGCGCTTGGTCCGGTCATGCAGCCTTTCATCGCAGGTATGCGCCGCATCGCTACCGCAGAGAGTGCACCGGAAGCCGCGGAGACCACTCTCGTCCAACGTGCACGGCAAAGAGTACGCCGATTCATCTTCTGCGCGAATCGCACGATGTGGTTCTCTGCCTGCGAGCTCGGCGTATTTCTGACAACAGGCGACAGTTGCGTCAGAACCGAAGCAACCACCAAGGTCTTCTCTGGCAAAGGCATCGCGATGATGCACGAGTGCAAGCGGCTACTCAACCATAGCACTGCTGCAGAAGGACTCCTGCTTGCCCGCAGCAGCACAGAGCGCACAGAGGCGACGTCTATGGACGCATTCCTTGTGCCACGGCCTACAGACACCGACGCCGACGCTGGCAACGACGCTGCACTCGACGAAGATTGCGATGCGGCAGAGCGCGCGCATGGAGATCCCGAGACCGACGATGCACTCGAGGAAGATCGCGATGCTACAGAGCACGCGTATGGAGACCCGTCCAGCGCCAACACAGAACCACCCACAAAGAAGCAACGAAGACGATCAACCGTCGCGAGCGATGAGCAGCCAGGCCCTGGTACAGAGCACGCCGATTACCCTGAAGACGATTGCGAGGAAGCTTTTCCTCCGGTGATGACAAGTTCGGACGCAGCCGCTACCATTGCAGACGCCACAGGGAAGAAGCAAATGTTCACAAAGAGCTTGGCGCATCGAGATGACTGGCTGCATCGTGGCATCATGCTTCGCGATATGGATTACTACCACTATGCACGCTACGTCGAAAGAGTGGAGATGCCAAGATCAGGAAGTGCGCAAAGCTTCCAAACACGGCATGGCGCCTACTACCTCTTCGATAGACACTACCCCCTTGCAAAGAGCTATGTCCAAATACTGCGAAAGCGACCAAAGACGGCGCAAAACGTCGGGCCACAATGCAAGCGCTCAGATGTTAATGGCGGTGAGGACAACGCCGTGTATAAAGCATACTTCCATTCGTGCGTGCATTGCATGGGGGCCCAGCAGTGTGCCAACCCTTTGATGTACCAGCAGTTGCTTTATCCACGAATAGACGACATCGACAAATATTTAGCGATGCTACAGAGGACGCCTTACGCCAAACGGCTGCAAACACGATTCGCTCCAGCATGGAACGCTCGCCGCTACGAGCTCGAGGTCCTCGCCGACCGAGCTGCAGAGAAGCACAACAGAGCCATGCGCATCGGTGTGATTCACGACACGACTTCCTTCAAAGGCGTACGCATCCCGAGAAAAACCAGTGCTCCAGACGCTGCTACGGAGCAGATCTTCGAACTCAAAATGCGACAAGTTCTCATACAGCAAGCAGTTCTTCAAACGATGAGACGCGGCACTTGCCTGGAACGCGTGATGCAGAAGCTCATGGAGTGTCTAGCTATCCCCGTACCATGGCACCCCGACCAACCACATCTGGCCGAATGGCAAGCTTTCTCTACTCGAGAAATTCTGTTCAACCTAGATCAGTCGGTGGAAGCTCGCAACATGGCTCAGAAGCAGGCTGCCAAGCACAAGAGTCTGCTCACAAACGATGGCGATGAGGATGAAGACACCATGTCCAAACCTAAGATCGTCATTGAAGATCTCGGAGGCGCACCTGCTGACCTTGATGACGAAGCGCATCCAGAGGATGCCACCGCTGCCAAACACGAGCTTCAACTGTCCACGTCCATCATCACACGGGTGCTGGCAAGGACGACCGAGCGTGATACTGCTGGCCAGGTCGGCCGCCCGAAAGACATGCACACAGAGATGCAACGCGTCGCCGCAATCTTTGGCACCGAACTTGACGACGCCATCAAACCGTTCCACGTCCAACAGCACGACAACAAGGCAATGGGCATCACAATCCACGAGGCATTGCAACATCAAAAGACAACGGCCGAGACCATGCGACAGCAGCAACATACAGAAGTGCCGCGTGAGCAGAACGAAGCGCATGCCGAAGTCCAGATGCTCGCTCAGGAGGCGGCGGAATTGCTACAGAGCCTTCCCACGGACCTCGCCGCATCAGGCCCAGTGGCTTTTGCGAAACATCTTGTAGAGGCAGCCACACTTAACCAAGACCAGCGGGCACCAGTGGCGCTCATAGCAAAAGAAATGCAGACTGCGTGGGAGAAGCAAGGCAAACCGCAGCATATGAAACCTCGCGGTAAGATTCTGCGGATGCTCCTGCTCGGTGGAGGTGGCTCCGGGAAGTCGCGCATCGTGAACTTGGTTCTCACAGCGTTGTTTCTCCAATTCTGGGGTCCCCGTGGCTGCGTGAAAGCGGCACCATCAAACAAAGCCGCCAGGGGAATCCTAGGCAAGACACTACATGTTGTGGCCAAGCTCGGAGGTGGCTCGCTAAACATGATGAATTTGCGTTGCAAACCTGAAGCCCAGAGCGCGCTCGCATACCTCTGGGTATCATGTGGAGCGTTCATCATCGATGAAGCACCCCAGGGAGCAGCCGCATTGTATCACGCAGTCGCCCTGCGCAGTTGCTATGGGCGCGCAGCTGCCCACGAAGTGGAGGTGTCGGACTATGCGGAGCCGTCTCAGACCTTCGGAGCCATGCCAATAGTCGTTGAATGCGGTGACGAACTGCAGCTTCCACCAGTGCCAGCGTCCGCTGGATTATTTGCGGAGCGGAGCCAAGTTGGTACAGAGCATTTGGCGGGAGTGGAGATCTTCAAGCAGAAGGACTACGTCTATCGACTCAGCACAATGAGACGATTCACGGATGCAACGCTGATTTCTATACTCACCAAAATGCGCCGCAGCGGTGGTTGCAAGCTCACAACGCAGGAATGGAAGGCATTGCGCAACACCGATATTAGTGCAGCGTCTGCTACAGAGCAACGCGAACGTCTGCGAGGAACCGAGCATTGGTATCAATCTGCACCAACGTGGGCCACTGTATCCATGGCTCAAGTCATCCGCTCACGACTCTCCGCAGTACAGGCGGCCGCCACGCTCTTTGTCGTACCCGCCAAGGATTATGTGCTTAACCGCCCACAGAATTCCAAGCTCACAGACGCGTATCTGGCGGAGCAGATAGCCAGCGTTCCCAACATGAACAACACCGGCAGGCTGCCCAGTATTGGGATGGTTCACCTTGGGATGACCATACGCCTGACCAACACAGTGGAGGCGCCAGAAGCAGTCACCGACAGCACAGGCGAAGTAGTTGGCATCGATCTTGATCCAGACGAGCCTAGTGACGCTACAGAGCGCACGTCTCCCATCGAAGGTATCAGGATCCTTCACAGGTTGCCAACTGTGACAGTGAAGCTTCACAATGTCAGCACCGAATTCTTGCCCCCAATACCTTGCACACTTCATGCCGTCGACGGAGCTTGTCGAG
>MPME02023074.1_pt1 | contig 13717 bp, 13 predicted proteins | sample 1617261 | NCBI WGS metagenome assembly MPME02 (sample SAMN05944811, study PRJNA350692) | marine metagenome | biome: marine; feature: ODZ; material: water; isolation source: 150 m water sample filtered on 30 um supor filter | place: Pacific Ocean | collected 2012-04-09 | depth 150m m
CCGGTCCTGGCGGGAGCGCTAGGCCGGGAGCGGTACCCGCGAGTGGAGTCAACGTCCGGTCCTGGCGGGAGCGCCAGGCCGGGGGCGGTACCCGCGAGTGGAGTGAAGGTCAGGTCCTGGCGGGAACGCCAGGCCGGGGGCGGCTCAGTCGCGGATCCCGTACTCCTTGAGCTTGTAGAGCAGCGCCCGGTGGCTGATCTCGAGCAGGCGCGCAGCGTGGGTTCGGTTGCCGTCCGTCTTCCGCAGCGCGCGCCGGATGACCTCGATTTCTGCCATGCGGCGCGCCCGTTTGAGATTGAGTTCAAGCTTCCCAGCTCCGTTCAGTTCAGCGGGTGACGCGAGGTTCTCCGGCAGGTCCGCCAGCCCGATCGTGTCCCCGTCAGCCAGGATCACAGCGCGCTCGACCACGTTCTCGAGTTCGCGTACGTTGCCGGGCCACGGGTATGCCAGCATGTGCTCGAGCGCTTCGTCCGTCACCGATTGCACTGCCTTTCCGAGACTCACCCGGCAGCGAGCCAGGAAATGATCGAGCAGCAGCGGAACGTCCTTCGGGCGCTCGCGAAGCGGTGGCAGTTCGAGCCGCACCACGTCGAGGCGGTAGAACAGGTCCTCCCGGAAGCGTCCTTCCCGCACCTCGAGCGCCAGGTCCCGGGCGGTTGCGGCGATCAGCCTCACATCCACCGCACGGGTCTTGGTCTCCCCGATGGGGCGGACCTCCTCCTCCTGGAGAACGCGGAGCAGCTTCACCTGGAGTGAAGTCGGAAGCTCGCCGATTTCGTCCAGAAAGAGCGTTCCGCCGTGCGCTTCTCGGAAGAGGCCGCGGCGTGCCCGGTCAGCTCCGGTGAATGCGCCCTTCGCGTGCCCAAAGAGTTCGCTCTCGAGCAGGGTCTCGGGGATGGCACCACAGTTGACCGCGACGAAGGCGTCGTTTCGGCGGGGTGATTGGGCGTGGATGGACCGTGCGAGTACCTCCTTGCCCGTGCCGCTCTCCCCGGTCACGAGGACTGTCGACTTGAAGGCGGCGGCCCGCTCCGTCATCTCGAGCAGTTCGATCATCGCTTCAGAAGTGGCCACGATCGGCCGTTCCCCGACCGCACGGCGGACGTCTCGTTGGAGCAGCTGGTTCGCGCGATGCAGGCGTTCTCGCTCTTGTGCCTTGCGCAGGGCGAAGATCGCCTCGCTGGGCTGGAACGGCTTCGGCAAATAATCGGCTGCCCCGCGGTTCATCGCTTCGAGGGCCAACTCCTCCGTCCCGTATGCGCTCATCATGATCACCGGAGCCTGCGGTAGGTGCTGGCGCAAGCGGGGAAGAAGATCCATGCCGTCCACCCCAGGCATCCTCAGATCGCAGAGAATCACGTCGTAACTGCAAGCTTCCACCTGCGTTAGAGCGGCACCGGCGTCCTCAGCCCCGACGACCTCGTAGCCCTCTGCTGCCAGCACGAGTTCCAGGCTCTCTCGCAACGCGTCGTCGTCGTCGATCAGGAGAATTCGATCTGCCATGCGCTTCCCATCGGACGTTCGAAGTGCCTGCGTGAGGGGAGAATCGATCGCAGACTTTCGATGCGGTTTCCGCCCGGCGCGGCTCGCAGATGCCGGTTTCTTTCCGCTTCGGGAAGCGGTCCAGTGCCGACGACGAGTTCAGCGCTGTTGGCTCAAGTCCACCTAACCGCAGGCCGATGTTCGCGATAGTTGCACCCGCAGGACGAGCGCCGCGGGAGGTATTTTTTGGGGGGGGCAGTGTTGTCCAACAACGTGCGTCGGTTCCGCGAAACGCTGATGATGACCAAGGCCGAGTTCGCGCGGAAGGCGGGACTGTCGAAGCTCACCATCGATCGGGTCGAGGCAGGTCGCCCGTGTCGACTCGGGACGAAGCGACGGATCCTTCAGGCGTTGCAGCTTCGCATCGATGATCAAGGTCAGGTCTTCAGAGATTCCTGGGAAGTGACATCCGAGGTGCCCGCGGCGAAGTCGAACTCATCCCAGGAACTTCAATAGGGCAGGGAGGAAAACCAGCTGTGAAGTTCTCGCTTCCCAAGTTCGGTTGCCGATCGATTGTCGGACTAGACATCGGTTCACATTCTGTCAAAGCGGTCGAACTCACCCGAAAGTCTCGAAGTCACGAATTCGAGTTGACGCATCTCGGTATTGCTCCTCTTCCCCCGGAATCGATCGTGCAAGGTGCTTTCCTCAACTCTTCGGGAATTGCAGAGGCGATTCGCGAGGCGGTCGAAAAGGCCAAGATCAAGACCAAACACGTCGCAGCCGCTGTCAGCGGGCACTCGGTCATCGTGAAGAAGGTCAGCTTGCCCGCGATGAGCCGCGAGGATCTCGACGAACAGATTCGCTGGGAGGCGGAGCAATACATCCCGTTCGATGTGAACGAGGTGAACCTCGACTTCCAGATTCTGGACGAGGAACCGGGGGATGGCCAGATGGACGTTCTCCTGGTGGCTGCGAAGAAGGACCTGATCGACGACTACGTCCAAGTCATCACCGAAGCGGGTCTCCAAGCCGTTGCGATAGACGTGGCTGCGTTCGCGGTCGAAAATGCCTGGGAGGGCAACTACGAGCACGGGAACGACGACACCGTCGCCCTGGTGAACCTCGGGGCCCAGGTGGTGAATATCAATGTCGTGTCTGGCGGTGTACCGACCTTCACACGTGACATTACGACCGCTGGAAACCAGTTCACCGAGGAGATTCAGAAGGCCCTCTCCGTGAGCTTCAATGAGGCCGAGAGGCTGAAGCTCGGAGCACGCGCCGGGGAAGAGAGCCAGGAGGTGGTTCCCCAGGAGGTCGACAAAGCCATGCAGGCTGTGTCGGAGACTGTGATCGGTGAGATCAGTCGTTCGCTCGATTTTTTCGCAGCGACCAGCGCGGAGAGTCGTATCGGCAAGGTTTACCTGTCCGGTGGCAGTGCAAGCGTGACTGGCTTCCGCGACGCATTCAGGGAGCGGACCGGCTATGACGCGGAGATCCTCAACCCGTTGAACCGGATGGTTCCAAGTTCGAAATTCGAGCCTGACTACCTCGAAGAAGTGGCTCCGGCGCTCGGTGTGAGCGTCGGGCTGGCCATGAGAAGGGCGGTCGCCTGATGCTCGAGATCAATCTACTCCCGGTGCGCGAAGCCCGCCGCAAGGCGGACCTGCGTCAGTACGCCATGCAGTTCTTGCTGGTCATGATCTTGATGGTCGGCGGTGTCGGGCTCTTCCACTCCCAACTCACCGATCGGATCGACCGGACTCAGGCACGGGTGAATCAGATGCAGAGCGACATAGACCAGTTCAAGCCGCAGCTGGCCCAGGTCGCGGCATTCAAGAAACGCAAGAGTGAGCTGGAGAACAAGATAGAAGTGATCGACGGCCTCGATCGGGCCCGAAGCGGTCCCGTCCGGGTCATGGACGAGCTGGCGTCACGTACTCCCGATCGGCTGTGGCTGACCGATATTTCGACAAAGGGCGACTCGATCACTCTCAAGGGGCAGAGCCTCGACAACGAACTGGTGGCGCGCTTTCTCCGCAGCCTCGGGAAGTCGGAATATTTTACAAATGTCGATCTAGGCTCTGCAAAGCTCGGCAACGAAGGTGGGCTCAAACTGGTCAAGTTCGACATCACCGCCAAACTCGTTTCGCCGGCTGATGCCAAGCCCGAGGCGCAGGCAAGCGGTGCGACCAAGGTGCAGGGCTAGGAGGCTCCGGCATGGAAATATCTCCCGAAGTGCACACCAGGCTCGACCAAATCTCGAAACTACCCACTGCAGCGCGCGGGGGGATTCTGGTTTTTGTCGCAGTGATGATCGGTGCCGGTTACTTCTTCTTGATGTACGAGGACGCCCACGGTCACCACGAACAGCTTCAGACTAAGGAACTCGAACTCCAACGCAAGCTCAGCGAGGTCCGGTCGATCGCTGCAAATCTCGCAGAATTCGAAGAGGAGATTGTCAACCTCGAGCTAAAGCTTCAGGGGGTGCTGCGCCAACTTCCGAACGAGCGTGAGATCGAGGTTCTGCTCACGGATATCAGCGGTTTGGGTAAGAAGGCCGGTATCGAAATCAAGGAATTCCGTCGCAAGGACGAAGTGAGCCATGGTTTCTACGCCGAGGTACCGATCGATCTGGAACTCACTGGTGAGTATCACCACATCGCACGGTTCTTCGATCTGCTCGCAGGTCTGCGCCGCATCGTGAACATGGGTTCGATCAACATGAGCGTCGGCAGCGACAGCATGGAGGCCACCGTGCTTCGAGCCAAGGGCACGGCAACGACTTTCCGCTTCGTTGGCAATGAGGAGCCCGTCTAGCGGCTCGGGCCGCTGGACGAGAGAGGGGAGGATGAACGTGCGGATCAGCACTACCGCGATGGCGATCACCGTGCTGGCCCTGCTCGGTTGCCAGGAGGACGGACCGGTGGGTCCGACGACTCAGGACTTCGAGGCCGCGAGACGGGAACTGGCGGTGAAACTCGTGCGGAGCGAGAAGAAGCCAAAGCTGGCCGCGGAGACGGCGGATAGCACTGCGGAGGTGGGCTTCAGCGCAGTTGGCAAGGGTTTCAGATACGACCCGGCCGGGAAACGTGATCCCTTCCGATCGTTCGAGTGGGAGCACCTGAAACTGGAAATGAGCGCCGACGGAATACGGGGCCCCTTGGAGCAGTTCGATGTCGATCAGCTTTCAGTAGTGGCTGTCGTCTGGAAGAGCACGAACGCGCAGGCCCTGGTCGAGGATCCGGCTGGAATGACGTACCTCGTGGGAGAGGGCGCGAAGATCGGGAAGAACCAGGGACGCGTGATGCAAATTGCCGACAACCTGGTGGTTGTCAAGGAAACCTATGTCGACTTCTCGGGCGAGGAGACGACGAAGGACGTCGAAATGCGTATTCGTGGGATCGAGGGGGGATAGTTTGATGCCGGGATTCAACGCCGGACTCATGCGAAGGTTGGCTGCAGGGGCTGGGGCCGGGATTTCCGCTCTGTTGGTGGTGGCGGGGGCCGCGCTGGCGGTAACCGGTTCGAGCGCCTTGGAACCGACTTCGATTGCCGATGTGCGTGTCGAGCGAGACGGCGATGCCACCGTCGTGGTCCTCCTGGGTCTGGACGACCCGGTCTTCACAGCATTCCAGCAGTCCGAGCCCGATCGGGTGGTGGTGGAAATCACTGCCTGGAGTTCTGGGGAGGCGAAGACCTCGATGGCCGTTCAGGACGGGCTCGTCCGCGACATTGCCCTAGCACCGCAGACGACTGTCGGCGGCTCACCGGTGACGCGTGTCGAGGTTGGCTTGGCGAAGCCCGCCAATTATCAGGTCGTCCCGGGAGATGAGGGACTGGTGATTCGAGTCGAGGCGCTTGCCGAGGCCGCTGCCGCTGGTGGGAGTGAGGACGGAGACGACCCCTGGGAAATCGATCCTGCGGCCAAAGGCATGTCGAGTGCCGATGCTGCGGCCGAAGGCATGTCGAGTGCCGATCCTGCGGCCGAAGGCATGTCGAGTGCCGATGCTGCGGCCGAAGGCATGTCGAATGCGGCGGAAGAATCCGGTGCGCTCGCGACTACGCTCATGAACGTCGAGCTTCGCGAGGTGGGGGACGCTTCAGTGCTTCGGCTGATTGCAGACGGCGCCATCGGCAACGCAGAGACCTTTACGCTGGATGATCCAGATCGTCTGGTGATCGACTTGCCCGGTATGAAGAGCGCTGTGGCTCAGGACAAGCTGCCCGTGGGCGGCCTGCACGCGCAGCAGGTCCGGATTGGACGGCACGCGGACCGGGTGCGCGTTGTGGTGGATGGCGGCGACGCTGAAGAGCCGTTCGCGAGTCGTCGCGTGGTTCCCGCAGCGATGGGATTGGTCGTGGGCCTCGGCCGCGGTGAGGCGCTCGAACAAGCGCTCGAGCAGGCGAGCAAACCGGTGATGACTGCTGGGGAGGCAAGCACCGGGCCTGGTGAAGACGACTGGCTGGTGCAGCCAGAGGCGCTAGAGGGTAATGCGGAGATGGCTGAGACCGAGACCGCCACGGAGCGGATCCCGGTCGAGACGACCCCGAAGCTTGAGTTGGCGCAGGCGGCTGCTACGGGCGAAGTCCTCGAAGCACCGACCCAAGAGGCTTCGGTCGAGATCTACGCCGTCGAATACGACGCGCAGGCAGATCGCGACCGTGTGGCGATTCTGGCTGAGGGTCCGGTGGACTACCTGGTCTACGCGCCGAGCGGCGACACAGTGGTGCTCACGCTCCAGAATGCGCATATCGACACAGAGGCTGCCGTGCGGATCACACCCGAGCCGGGTGGCCCGGTCTCGCTGGTGACGGCCTTCGAGCAACCCGAGTCGAACGGAGCCGAAGTTCGCGTGGTGTTGAAGCACGCCGAGGGCCTCGAGCCCGTGATCTCGCGGGAGGGCTCCGTGGTGCTGGTCGACTTTCCGCGCGACGGGTCGGTGGCGGCGACGCCGCCGGTGCTGACCACCACACCGAAGCTGAAGGCAGAAGCCGCGGGTCAGGCGTTCGCAGCCGTGGTGCCGCCCGAAGCCGCGGGTCAGGCGTTCGCAGCCGTGGTGCCGCCCGAAGCCGCGGGTCAGGCGTCCGCAGTTGCCGGGATGCCTGTCACTCCGGTTCAGGCCCCGGCGGCGATGCCCGCCACGGCTGCAGCGGCCCTTGCTCCGAGCCAGGCCGCACCGGCCGCGATCGGTGTCGTGCCCCCGATTGAGGTGCTCCAGGAGGGCGGTCTGATGGACCGGAAGGAGTACATGGGCCGTCTCATTTCGATGGACTTCAAGGATATCGAGATGGCCGACGTGCTGCGCCTGATCGCGGAGGTTTCGGACCTCAACGTGATCGCCGGTGATGAAGTTTCGGGCCGCGTCACGATCCGGCTGGTCGATGTCCCCTGGGATCAGGCTCTCGACGTGATTCTGCTGACCAAGGGACTCGGTTTCATGCGCGTGGGCAACGTGTTGCGCATCGCACCGGCCGAGGTCCTTCGGCAGGAAGAGGAAATGCGACTCCAGGAGAGGCGCGCCCTCGAACAACTCGAAGACCTGATCGTGAAACTCCAACCGGTGAACTTTGCAAACGTGCAGGATATCCGGGGCATGGTCTCACGGCTGCTCTCGGCGCGCGGGACTGTGGACGTGGACAAGCGCACGAATACCGTGATCATCAAGGACATCCCGTCCATCGTGGATGAGGCGACGGCTCTCATCAAGGCGATCGATACCCAGACGCCGCAGGTACTGATCGAGGCGAAGATCGTCGAGGCGAATCTCGACTTCTCGCGAGAATTCGGTGTGACCTGGGGATTCGGTGCTCAGCCGCTGAACGACGCCTTTGACCCGAGCAGCGGTCCGCGAGATCTGGGTAGCGACGCTTTCCGTCTCAATACGACACCGACCTCAGTGGGCAACAATGCGACGTTCATGAATCCGCTGACGGCGGGTCCGACCGGTCTGTTCAACATCGCCGGGTTCCTGCTCGACGAAAAGATCAATCTCGATCTGCAGCTCCAGGCTGCCGAGGTCAACGGGGACGGAAAGGTCATTTCCAGTCCGCGCGTCGTCACGCTCGACAACAGTCAGGCTACGATCGAGCAAGGCGTTTCGATTCCGTTCCAGACCTTCGAGAACGGAGATGCGCAGCTCGAGTTCGTCGATGCCGTGCTGAAGCTCGACGTGACACCGCATATCACCGCTGACCGCTCGATCGTGATGGAGGTCAACGTCAGCCGGAACGCTCCGGACGACTCTGTCTTCACGCTCACGGGTTCGCCCGCGATCTCGAAGAACCAGGTCGATACGGAGACCCTGGTGAAGGACGGCCAGACGCTGGTGATCGGCGGTATCTACGTGATCGACAAGTCCGAGCGACAGTCGCGGGTGCCGTACCTGCACTCGATCCCGATCATCGGGGCCCTCTTTCGCAGCAACGAGATCAGCGACTCCCGCAAGGAATTGCTGATCTTCGTGACTCCCCGGGTGGTCGCCACGCTGCAGACCGCCAGTTGAGCATCGGTCTTTCGGACCCGGAGTAGACGGGGGAAGCTTCGGATCCTCCACGTCGTCTATATTCGGGCGCGATGTGTGGCGGGGGTCCGATCTGGCTCGTGGGCATGATGGGCGCTGGGAAGTCCAGTGTCGGTCGTGTGCTCGCTGCACGTCTCTCTCGCGCCTTCGTCGACACCGATGTCGAAGTCGAGCGGGTCGCGGGCTGCAGCGTGGCCGAGATCTTTGCCTCCGAAGGTGAGCCTGCTTTCCGGCAGCGTGAGCGAGCGGCCGTTGCCGCCTGTGCCGCTTCCGAGGCGGTGGTGGCGTTGGGCGGTGGAGCCGTGGCGGAGCCCGAGATCGCACAGATCGTGGGGGCAGCTGGTACGTCCGTCTACCTGCGAGCGCGGCCGGAGACGCTGCTCGATCGCGTGGGCGACGCCGAGGCGCGGCCACTGCTTGCGGGGCTGGATGGCGCCGGGCGCCTGGCGCGGGTAAGCGAATTGCTGTCGGCCCGGGAGCCGGCTTATTGCGGGGCCCGGGAGCGGGTCGATACCGATGACCGATCCGTCGACGAGGTGGCGGCGGAGGTCGTCTCGCGGCTCCGCCTCGAGCGGGCGGGGATGTCGTGAAGGGCCGGGCGCACGGGAGAGTGCCGCGTCCGCGCAGCGTTCGCGTCGAACTCGGAGAACGCTCGTATCCGGTTCGGCTGGGCCGGGGAACGCTGGGTGAGGTGGGACGCGAAATCGAGCGCCGCACGAAAGCGAGCCGCGCCGCGCTGGTGACCGTGCCGGGCGTCGGCAGGCGCTACGCGGCACGGGCTCTGCGGTCGCTGCGGGGCGCGGGGCTGCGCACCGTACGGATCGACGTTCCCGACGGAGATCGGACGAAGAACCTGGAGCAGGTCGGCCACCTCTACTCGGCTTTCCTGGCCCACGGGCTCGACCGCAGCTCGGTGGTGGTGGCGCTCGGGGGCGGCATGGTCGGAGACCTGGCCGGTTTCGCTGCCGCGAGCTACCTGCGCGGCGTTTCATTCGTGCAGATTCCGACCACCGTGCTCGCCATGGTCGATGCCAGCATCGGCGGCAAGGTGGCCGTGAACCTGCCCCAGGGCAAGAACCTGGTGGGCGCCTTCCACCAGCCGCGGCTCGTCTGGATCGACGTCGACGTGCTGCAGACTCTTCCCAGGCGCCAGCTCGCAGCGGGTTTTGCCGAGGTCGTGAAGGCCGGCGCGCTCTGGGATGCGGACTTCTTTGCCCGTGTCGAGCGCGACGCTGAGGCGCTCCTCGCACTCGATCCGCAGCGGCTGATGCCAGTTCTGGCGCGGGCTTGCGCGATCAAGGCGGAGGTCGTGTCCCGGGACGAGAGGGAGGGCGGGCTGCGAATGCTGCTCAACCTCGGGCACACGCTCGGGCACGCCGTGGAGGCGCTGGCGGGCTACGAGGGCGTGCTCCATGGCGAGGCGGTTGCGATGGGCATGGTGCACGCCGCGCGGCGTTCCGAATCGCTCGAGCTTGCGCCCCGGGGGACGGCCGAACGCCTCGAGACGCTGCTGAAGTGTTTCGGTTTGCCCACCGAACTGCCGGCGTACCCTCGAAGCGCTTATCTCGAGGCGCTGCGTGTCGATAAGAAGAGTCGGGGCTCGCGCCTCCGGTACATTGCGCTGCGGGACATTGGTAGAGCGGAGGCCGTGACGCTGACGCCCGCTCGGATTCTCCCGGCGGGCTGGGAGAATCGGAAGCGCCGGGGTGTGGGTCGCACACGGGGGGCCAAGGTGTGAACGACGGCGGTACGACCGAGGGACGGCTCGCTCGACTCCAGGAGGCTGTGGCCCACAGCCTCGAGCTATTGGAGGCCGGCCGCGTCGGAGAAGCTCGGGAAGAGCTCGCGCGCCAGTTGCCGGTCGCAGTGGAGGAGCGCAACGACTCGATCACGGACCACGAGATCGAGGTCGCGTTCGCGAGCGCCGAGGCCGAACGCGAACGTATGGTCGATGCCGATTCGGTTGCCCGGGTGGCTATCGAGCAGGCCGACCGGGAGCTGTCCAACGCGGACGCTCTTGCCCCGCTCGAGGAGCCCCCCGAGGTCGAGGACCCCGCCCCGATGAGCGATCGGTTCGCGACGGCCACCATGGCCGATCTCCTCGAGCAGCAGGGCGACCTCGATGGCGCGGATCGGATTCGGTCGGGTCTCGACCCGTCGGCACCGACCGCGGACCGGCAGGCCCCGCGTCGGGGTCGCCGGAATGCAGTCGCCACCCTCGAGCGTTGGCTCGAGAACCTTCGAGGAGGAGTTCGCGCATGAACTTCGAGAGCATGCTTCGCGCGATTGTCGAGAACTGCGACGGTGGAATCGCCGCAGCACTCATGCAGAGCGACGGGATTCCCGTTGCCGAAGTGACGATCGACCCGGTGTCGCTGACCGAGGAGGTTGCGACAGCCGGCGCCGAGTTCGGGCGCATTCTCGATGAGCTGCGCAAGGCGTCAGACGCCGTGGGCGGCGGTGCGGTCGTCGAGACGACCGTGCATCTGGCCCGGATGGCACTCGTATTTCGCGTCGTGGACGAGGACCTCTTCCTGGTCGTCGCATTGGCACCGGATGGCAACCTCGGCAAGGCGCGCTATCTCATCCGCAAGCAGCTCCTCGCCCTGCGCCAGCTCCTCTGAGAACGGCGCGCCGCGGGCGGGGGAGGGCACGTCATGGCCGAACCGGTGCACATCCTCGTTCTTCACGGACCCAACCTCAACCAGCTTGGGACCCGCGAGCCCGAGGTCTATGGCACGACCACGCTCGAGCAGATCAACAATGATCTGGCCACCGCCGCCAAGGAGTGGGGCGCAGAGATCGAGTTTTTTCAGTCGAATCACGAGGGCGCGCTGATCGACCGGGCGCAGGAAGCGGCGTCCTGGGCCGACGGGATGCTCGTGAACCCCGGAGGACTGACCCACACGAGCGTCGCCCTGCGCGACGCGCTGGCTGGCACCGCGCTGCCGGTCGTCGAAGTGCACATCTCCAATGTCTTCGCCCGAGAGGAATTTCGCCACGAGTCGCTCGTATCGGGGATCGCGCTCGGTGTGATCTCCGGGCTCGGGCCGCACGGCTACCGCTTGGGTCTGGAGGCGCTCGTCCGTCATCTCGGGAGTTAGGGTGCCGATGGACACCTGGCGGCTGCTGCTCGACGGGGACGCCCACGGCTTTTGGAACATGGGTGTGGACGAGGCGCTGGCGGCGTCCGCCGCTGCCGGCGGCCCGGCCACGCTACGCCTTTACGCTTGGCGAGGCGCGTGGCTTTCGCTGGGTTATGCCCAGCGCGCGTCGCCCGAGCGCGCCGGGGCGTGTCGCGCGGCAGGAACCGGGGTGGTGCGTCGGGCCACGGGGGGCCGCGCCGTTCTCCACGGTTCGGATCTGACCTACGCAGTGGCGGCGCACGAGTCGGCACTGCCCGATGGACTCGGGGCGACCTACGAGCTCGTGGGCGATGCGCTGGCCGATGCCTTGGCCGGGCTGGGGATTGCAGCCGAGCGGGCCATACCGACCGGCGCTGCGGGAGCCGGCTTCGACTGCTTTGCGGCCCCAGCCGGTGACGAGTTCTGTGTCGATGGCCGGAAGCTGGTGGGAAGTGCCCAGCTTCGCGCGGGCGGGGCGGTCCTGCAGCACGGCTCCCTGCGTCTGGCGCCGGATCCCCCCGAGGCTTGCCGAGCGGCGGGCTTACCTGGATCTGCCGCCACGAGCCTCGTCGAGATCGGCTGCGCGGCCTCTGCGGAACGGGTTCGGGCCCTGTTGGTGGCGGCGTTCGAGGCTGCGCTCGGCGCATCGCTCCGGCCCGGTCAGCTCACCCGGGCCGAACGGGATCTGGCACGAAACCGGGGAGCATCGCCTCGCCGCAGGGCGGCGAAAGCAGACCGCGATGCCGCTCAAGGGGTTCCGGGCCTCGCCGATACGTAAAGAGCGGAGGGGGGCCTACCCCCACCAGTTGCACCTCCAGCGCGACCGGTCTGCGGCGAGGCGTGCGTGTTGAACAACAAGCGAAAGATCCTGGAATCGGCCCGCAAGCTGGCCCAGAAGGGGTCTAGAGACAAGGCGCTCAAGCAGTACGAGAAGCTCCTCAAGCTCGATCCGCGTGACGCCAAGCTCCGGCTCGAAATCGGCGATGCCCATCGGCGTTGGGGCCAGCTCCAGGAAGCGATCCGGGCCTACACGAAGGTCGCGGAGCAGTACATGAATGAGGGCTTCGACGCCCGCGCCGTCGCCGTCTTCAAACAAATCCAGAACCTCGACCCCGAGCGCTGGGCGTCCTATGCGCCCCTAGCCGAACTCTACCAGCGCATGGGGCTCAACTCTGAAGCGATCCAGTCGCTCCAGACCGCCGCAGACGGTCTGAACACTGAAGGCAAGAAACACGACGCCCTTGAACTGCTGCGCAGGATGGCGAGTCTCGATCCGAGCAATACGACGAGTCGAATCAAGGTCGCCGATCTGCTGCACCAGGAGAACCTGAACGAGGAGGCGATCGCCGAGTACGAGGGTGCGCACGCAGAACTCGAGCGGCAGGGGTCGGGAGAGGCCGCTGCGACGGTGCTGAAGCGGATTCTGGAGATCGAGCCCGAGCGTTCTTCCGCACTCGTTCTCATGGGCCGCAACTTTCTGAATCGTGACCTCGCCGAGCAGGCTGAGCCCTTTGCAAAGCGCGCCGTCGAGGTAGCGCCCGATGAGCCCGCACACTTCGAGTTGCTCGCCGACGTGTACCGCGCCCGGGGATGCGACGACGAGCTTGCAGACACCTACCGTTTCCTCGCCGACCTCTATCACCGGCGTGGCGATGAGGATCGAGCGCGCGAGATCATCCAGCGCTTCGTGCCACCGGAGCACATCGGTTCCGGGCGCGATATGGAGGAGGTGGTGCCGACGCTGGCCGAGACGGGGATCGGCAGTGGTCCGCCGCTGCTGGGTGCCGACTCGCCAGATGCAGCCTGGGGTTCCGAGGAGCTCGAACTTTCGGAGCCAGCGGCACCGCGCAACGATGCCGAGGTCACTCTGTCGGACGCTGTCGCCGCACCGCTTGCAGGGGCTGGAATTCCACTCGAGATGCCCGCGCCGGCACGAGAACTCGACGACGAACTCGCGGACGAGCCGGAGGACGAAGCCGATCCGGATCGGCAGCTTGCCGAGGCGAGTGTCTACCTTCGATACGGCAAACGATCCGAAGCGCTGCGCAACCTGAACGCAGTCCTCGCGCGAGACCCGAACCACCGGGAAGCGCTAGCGAAGCTGGGCGAAGCCCACGCCGATGCGGGCGATTCCGATGCGGCGGTGGGAGCGTGGCTGCGCGCCGGAGAGCTGGCCCAGGAGGCGAGCGACGGTCAGGCGTTGGAACGACTCCGCGATTGCGTCGCCGCGCTCGATCCGGCGGCAGCGAGTGCTCTGGGGGTCGATTCCCCGATCGATGACAACGGAGTTGAGGAGATCTTCGATGTTTCGGAGCCGGGGGGTCCCGAGGTCGCTGTAGACGTCGCCGATGGGTTCAATGGCCCCGAGGGCGCCGAAGATGAGCTCGAGTTGGAGATCGCCGACGCTCCGGTAGCAGGGTTCGAATCCGATCAAAACCCACCGCTGCCGGCGGCCTGCGAAGAGCAGTTCGTTGCGGAGCCGCAAGAGGATCTCGCTGCGGCCTGCGAAGAGCAGTTCGTTGCGGAGCCGCAAGAGGATCTCACTGCGGCCTGCGAATAGCAGTTCGTTGCGGAGCCGCAAGAGGA
>MPME02028642.1_pt1 | contig 12965 bp, 23 predicted proteins | sample 1617261 | NCBI WGS metagenome assembly MPME02 (sample SAMN05944811, study PRJNA350692) | marine metagenome | biome: marine; feature: ODZ; material: water; isolation source: 150 m water sample filtered on 30 um supor filter | place: Pacific Ocean | collected 2012-04-09 | depth 150m m
CAACAGTCACTATAACGGATAATGAATCCACAGATGAAGACAATGCTCTTATCTTTACAGCTGGTGGAGATGTTGATGGTGGTAACTTAGGACTAGAATCAGATGGTACATTAACATATAATCCTAGCACAGGTAAAGTAACTGCTACAGGATTTGTTGGTACATTAACAGGTAATGTAACTGGTAATACAAGTGGTACTGCGGCTACAGTAACAACCGCAGCGCAAACAAATATTACATCCCTTGGCACATTGACTGCATTGACTGTTGATGATGTTGTTATAAACGGTGCAACAATAGGCCATGGTGATGACACTGATTTAATGACGGTCGCTGACGGTGTGTTAACTGTTGCTGGAGAATTGGATGCTGCAACATTAGATATCTCTGGCAATGCAGATATAGATGGTACATTAGAAGCAGATGCTTATACAGTGGATGGCACGGCTCTTAATGAATACATTGCTGATACTGTAGGAGCTATGGTTGGTTCTAACACTGAAACTGGTATTACTGTAACTTATGAGGATGGTGATAATACATTAGATTTTGTAATTGGAACTCTCAATCAAGATACAACAGGAACAGCTGCTAAAGTTACAGTTACCGACAGTACTGCAAATACAAACTTTCCTGTTATCTTCCATGATGAATCAAACGCATTATTAGATGATACAGGTGCATTACGTTATAATCCAAGTACAGGTACGTTACTCGTACCAAATCTTACTGTAGCAGGTACAACTACACAAGTTGACACAGTTACTATGGAAGCAGCAAACGCAGTTGTTTTTGAGGGGGCCACTGGTGATGAATATGAAACAACTCTTTCGATTGTTGACCCTACAGCTGATCATACACAATACTTAATTAATCAAAGTGGTTATATTCCATTATTAGCAGCTTCTACAACAACTACAATTAGTTCTACACCAACAGAACTTAATCTTCTTGATGGTTCATCTGCAAACAGTGTTGTAAATTCCAAAGCAGTTATCTATGGTTCTTCTGGTGAACTTGCTGGTACTCTTTCTACTGCTGCTCAAGGCAATGTCACATCGCTTGGGACGCTAACAGGACTTGTTATTGCTGATGCTGGTAATATTGGTAGTGCAAGTGACACTGATGCAATCGCAATTGCTTCTGATGGTAAGGTTACATTTACACAAGAAATTGTTGCAACATCATTAGACATCTCTGGTAATGTAGATATAGATGGTACACTTGAAACAGATGCTTTAACAATTGATGGTACGTCGTTAGCAGAAACAATTGCCGATACTGTTGGCGCTATGGTGACTAGCAATACAGAGACAGGTATTGCTGTAACTTATGAAGATGGTGATAACACTCTAGACTTTGTAATTGGTACATTAAATCAAGATACTTCTGGTACTGCTGCAATTGCAACAACAGTCACTATAACGGATAATGAATCCACAGATGAAGACAATGCTCTTATCTTTACAGCTGGTGGAGATGTTGATGGCGGTAACTTAGGACTAGAATCAGATGGAACACTAACTTACAATCCTAGCACTGGTAAAGTAACTGCTACAGGATTTGTCGGTACATTAACTGGTAATGTAACTGGTGATGTAAGTGGTACAGCAGCAACGGTAACAGGTGCTGCCCAATCTTCTATTACTTCAGTTGGAACATTGACAAGTGTTGTAATTGCAGATGCGGGCAATATAGGTTCTGCTTCTGACACAGATGCCATTGCAATTGCGTCGAATGGTGTTGTAACTTTCTCACAAAATCCAGTTTTTCCAGATGGTGGTGTATCAATTGATGATTTAGATATTGACGGTGGTACTGACATTGGTGATGCAATTGCTGATGCTGATTTGTTCATTATTGATGATGGTGCTGGAGGAACAAATAGAAAGACTGCAGCGTCAAGACTTAAAACTTATATTAATGTAGCTGATGAAGCTACCGCATTAGCAATAGCCTTGGGTTAAAGTAGAACATATTCTGTTTAAAGTTAATTTATCAAAACTACTAAATATTGTGAAATGGGTAAATTTAATGATAAAATAGAAGCAGACCGTTGTTGTAAATGAAGGATTTATAAAAATGGCTGGACCTGATTGTGTTAACGAAAAGTGTAAAAATCCATTATGCGATTGCGACCCATGTAATTGTACAGAAGAATCATTTTGTATATGTTGTCATATGTGGAATGGTGAATCCACTGGTGAATCTACAGGTGATTAAACAGTGTGGGTTTTTTTAATTTCTAATATTGCCGGTTCTATTTTAGGTATGGCAGCAAACAGTTGGTTTGTTGACACTAAGATGGGTGTTTGGTTTTATAGTATAGTTGATAATGTTTCGACATGGGCAACAAATAAATTGGGATTGAAAATTTTAAAGGATGAAGATAATTGGAAGACTAAATATCCGAATGTCGCTATGAAAATTAAAGAACTTGAAAAGAGGCTAAATAAACTAGAAAAGGAGAAATAAATGGATATTATGCAAAGAGCAGGAGCCTGGATAATCGGGCTTACTCATATTAGTGTTATGTTACTTACACTAGGAATAGTGTGGGGAGTGCTGTTCGGCGCTGCCGTCCCTTTCGTTGGGGGTGATGTTGTTGGTAACATAATTGGTATAGTTAACCAACTTGGTAATGCAGGCCTTGCTGGTCTTATTGCATTAGTAGTTGTTATTTGGTTATTCCGTCATCAAAATCGTTTTGATGATGCGTTAGACTAAATAAATTAGAAAAGGAGAATTAAATGAGTAATTTTATTTCAGATAGAATTAATGAAGCTTCCTCTCACCAAGGCCTAATTATTGCAGCTGCAGCATGTGCCGTACTTTTTGGTGGTATGGGACTAACTCAAGTTGTTTTATATGGTGCCCTTGCTTGGGGCGTTTGGTCTATGTTAAAGAAGGACTAACGTCGTGTCAGAATTGGAAACAGAGGTCAAACTTATAAAAAATGAATTGAACAGCCAAAAGAAAATTTATGGCCGTTTGGATGTTGCAATTGAGAAATTGTCTGATGTTTCCAATTCTATTCACCGTATGCTTGCTGTACATGAAGAAAAACTTACTAGACAAGAAGAAGCTATCTTTGAAGCAGAACAACAAATAGAGAATAGACGTACTGAACTTACTGCAAAGATAGATGAACTTCATTCTCGTATTACCACAAATACAAAAGATATTATACAGTTGGTTTCAGACCAACATCTCAAATGTACTGCTGATATTCAAAAAATACACGATGAAATTCGAACTGAAGTTCTCGCAGTTAATAATAGAATGGGTGTATTAGAAAAATGGCGCCATGTTCTTATTGGCGGTTCAATAGTAGTAGGATTTATATTACATAAATTTATCGATTTTGGTTCTTGACATTTTCACCGTGATGGTGTATACTTTATTTTATTATGTCTTATATTGACTCAAAATATCTCAATATTCTTAGCCCCCAACTTATAAGATTTAAAAAGAAGGGGGATTTTTTATGGAATTTTCGTTGTCCGTATTGTGGAGATTCCCAGAAATCCCGTTCTAAGGCTAGGGGATTTGTTTATCGAAAGAAAAATGATTTGTTCTATAAGTGCCATAATTGTGGTATGGGCACAACTTTAGGCAACCTTCTTAAACATGTAGACTCTAAAATTCATAAAGACTATATAATGGAGAGATATCGAAATGGGGTTAAGTCTAGCAACCCAGAGCCGGAGTTTAAATTTGATGTTCCTGTTTTTCGCAAAAAAGGCGTTTTTAAAAATCTTAAATCCATTTCAGATTTATCCACAGACCACCCAGCAAGAAAGATTATTGAAAAGAGATTTATTCCATCCGAATTTCTCTCCGATTTATATCTATGTGAGTCATTTTATAAATTCACGAATACATTAGTACCAAACAAATTCCCTTCTTTGGATGGTGATCACCCAAGGTTGTTGATACCGTTTAGGGATGAGAAAGGAGAAGTATTTACATATCAGGGAAGAGCATTTGGAAAAGAACAGCCCAAATATATAACCATTAGACTTGATGATGAATCAATGAAAATTTTTGGTTTAGATAGAATTGATCGAAATAAACAAATGTATGCTGTCGAAGGCCCGTTTGACAGTTTATTCATAGATAATTGTATTGCAATTGGTGGGGCAGATTTGAATAAGTTGAAAGATGATATAATATTAATTTATGATAATGAACCAAGAAATAAAGAAATTTGCAAACAGATGGAGTTTTGCACTAGAACTGAAAAAAAGATTGTGATTTGGCCGGATCATATAAAACATAAAGATATTAACGATATGATTATGGCAGGATACACTAAAGAACAAATACAAGATATTATAACAGATAATATTTTTTCAGGCGCAGCCGCCCAATTAAGATTTTCAGAATGGAGAAAAATAAATGGCTAACAACTATCTTCCAACATCATATCAAGAATTTATACATTTATCAAGATACTCAAGATGGTTGCCAGAAGAAGAAAGACGAGAAACGTGGGAGGAAACAGTTGCTAGATATTTTAATTTTTTTACCGAACATCTTAAAACCCAACATAAATTCAATTTAACAAAAGAATTAAGAAATGAACTAGAAGACGCAATATTGTCTTTACAAGTCATGCCTTCCATGCGTTGTCTTATGACAGCAGGGGAAGCACTCAAGAGAGAGAATATTGCTGGGTATAATTGTTCATATATTGCAGTTGACCGACCTCAAACATTTGATGAAATTTTATATGTATTGATGAATGGTGTTTGTGTAGGATTTAGTGTAGAACGCCAATATATATCACAATTACCAACCATCGCCGAAGAATTTCATAAATCAGATACGACTATTATTGTTGCAGATAGTAAACTTGGATGGGCTAAAGCCTTCAAGGAATTGGTTGGTATGTTATATGTGGGACAGGTTCCTTGTTGGGATTTGTCAAGGATACGTCCAGCTGGTGCGACTCTTAAAACATTTGGTGGTAGAGCATCAGGCCCAGAACCATTAGAGTCTCTATTTAATTTTACTGCAGCGTCATTTAAAAGCGCTGCTGGGCGCAAATTAACCTCTATCGAATGCCACGACATAGTATGCAAAGTTGCTGAAATCGTTGTAGTAGGTGGAGTTCGTCGTTCTGCATTGATTAGTTTATCAAATTTGTCTGATGACCGTATGCGACATGCTAAAGAAGGTCAATGGTCTCACAATTATAGTCAACGTGCTCTTGCAAATAACTCTGCTTGTTACACAGAAAAACCAGATATTGGTATTTTCATGGATGAATGGAAATCTCTTTATGATTCTAAATCAGGTGAACGAGGAATTTTCAATAGAGCTTCAGCACAAGCACAAGCGAAAAAAACAGGGAGGAGAGATACTGAACATGAATTTGGTACTAATCCTTGTTCTGAAATCATTTTAAGGAATCGTGAATTTTGTAATTTATCAGAGGTTGTAATAAAGGCAACTGATACTAAATCTTCTCTTTTAAAAAAGGTGCGACTCGCCGCAATTCTTGGAACTATACAATCTACATTAACAAACTTCAAATATGTTTCTGCTGCTTGGAAAAGAAATTGTGAAGAGGAAAGACTTTTGGGTGTGTCATTAACTGGTATTGCAGATAATCAACATACCAATGGTGCTACGGATTCATCCAGGCAAGCATTACCAAGATTATTACGAGATTTGCGTAAAGAAGTAATTAAAACTAATGCTGAATTTTCAAAGAAAATAGGTATTAAACAATCTGCAGCAACTACCTGTGTGAAGCCGTCCGGTACAGTTTCGCAGTTGGTTGATTCTGCTTCTGGTATTCATGCTCGACACAATCCTTTTTATATCAGAACTGTTCGTGGAGACAAGAAAGACCCTCTAACAAAGATGATGGTTGATATTGGATTTCCTGCTGAAGATGATGTGATAAATCCAAGTCATACAACTATATTTTCTTTTCCTATGAAAATAGATAAGGGTTCTTTGTTTCGTACAGATTTGTCTGCTATTGAACAACTTGAGTTGTGGTTGATATATCAGAAAAATTGGTGTGAACATAAACCCTCTGTTACAATTTCAGTAAAGGAACATGAATGGCTTGCTGTCGGCGCATGGGTTTATAAACATTTTAATATTATGTCTGGGGTTTCATTTTTACCCTATAGTGATCATAATTATAAACAGTCTCCATATCAAGATTGTAATGAAAAAGAATATAAAATGCTTCTTGAAAAAATGCCTGTAGAAATTGATTGGTCAAAATTGACAGATTATGAAAAAACAGATACAACTGTCGGTGTACAAGAACTAGCATGTACTGCTGGATTTTGTGAAATACAGTAAAACATGAAATTATATGTTTGTGAATCTTGTGAAGCAGAATTTTCTGTAAAACATTATATGGATGATATATATTATATAGTATCCTATTGTTTGTTTTGCGGTGAAGAATTATCTGAGGAATTTGAAGACGAAATAGAGGAATGGGATGATGAAAATGAATGAGCTGCCGCGGCAGCGCTGCCGAACTTCTGCGCTTCTTCAACAATTGATGATTCTTACAATGGAAGAGTGTGGAGAATTAACCCAAGCATGTTCTAAAATAATGAGACATGGATTTGGAAAAAAACAAAGAAAAAATTTCATTGAAGAAATTGGTGACATTCAGTGTATGATAGAGTTATTACAAGAATATGACTATATATTATATACGGAAATAGAAGAAAGAATAAAAGTGAAACGTGCTAAATTATCTGAATGGAGCGACTTAATTGAAAACCCAGAGCGCTAAATCAAAAGGTCGCAGATTCCAACAATGGGTTCGTGACCAACTTATAGAACAACTTGGCGTACACCCAGAAGATATTGAATCTCGTAGTATGGGTTCGCCAGGTGAAGATCTAATCATGGCCCGTGCTGCAAGAGAGAAGTTTCCGTTTTCAATTGAGTGCAAGAACCAAGAATCACTAAACGTGTGGAAGTCATACGAACAAGCAGAGGCAAACTCTGGTGATCATGAACCTGTCGTTTTTATCAAGAGAAACAACCAAAAACCCCTAGTGGTTGTTGATGCAGAATATTTTATTAGGATACATAATGAACTGGTGGATTGATCAATATAAACAATATCATGCTGAATTGGACAAACATTATCCCGGCAATAATTTAAAACCACAGCTGCATCACATTATAGATTTAGTAAAAGATACTAAATCTGAAACTCTATTGGACTATGGATGCGGTAAAGGATTGCAATATACCAAATATAAACACCATGAAGAACTTGGTGTAATGCCGAAATTGTATGATCCTGCTGTGCCGGAATATGAAGACCTACCAGATGGACCCTTTGATGGGGTATATTCTACAGATGTGATGGAACATATACCAAAAGAACAGTTGCCAGAAACTTTTGACAACATATATTCTCGAGCAGAAAGATTTGTGTTTTTTGCAATATGTACCAAACCAGCAATTGCAATTCTTCCAAATGGAGAAAATGCACATTGTACTATTGAACCAATCGGATTTTGGAAAACTATGATAGAAAAATATGCGACGAAACGTGTGTATACGCATATAAAAACTTATGGTAATTGTAGTAATTATATTATTTTAAATGAAGAGCTATATCTAGAATGGTATTTGACTCAAATATAAGGAGATTTTACTGTGGGATTAAAAATTGCATTAGTAATGTTTATTATTATGGGAGTAATGACAGGAGGCTTTTATTGGTATTATCATGACAGTCAAGCTAAAATGGCAACACTCCATAAAAATGCTGCGAAGTTAGAAACAGCGGTTGCAACGCAAGAACAGGCAATCGAACAATTAAATAATGACATAAAACTTACTAGTAAAATAACAGAGGAAACGAACAGGGAGTTGATTGCTGCTAGAAAACAGGTAGAAGTAATACAGCATAAATTTAACAAGACCTCAAAATTACTTGGTGAAAGAAATATTGGTCGTCTTGCGCTTGCTAAACCCAAACTTATTCAAAAAATAATTAACAATGGTTCAACTGATGTGTTTAGATGTTTTGAAATTATATCAGGTTCCTCATTAACGGAGAAAGAAGTAAATGTTGAAAAGAAAAGTAAAGCAAACACTAGTTGCCCTAGTGTTGCCAATCCTAGTTATATCCCTCCTAACTAGTTGTTCTTCTGTAAAGCGTCTGGAAGTTTCAACCGCAGCGGTTGAACGGGTTCCTTTGGTTTTGCCAGAAGTCGATGTGTTAAAACTAGAGAGAATTGACTGGTATGTTGTCACAGAAGAAAATATTATGTCTGTTCTGGATGAACTAGATAAGAAGGGATATAAACGAGTTATATTCGGTGTCACTGATAAAGGATATGAAATCCTTTCGGTGAACATGGCAAAGATACAGAAACTAGTAAGACAACAGAAAGCTATCATTGGAGCGTATAAGTCATACTATGAAAAACAACAAACTGCAATTGACAAGGCTGCAAATGAGAATGAACGAGTGAATGATAAGATTAAAGAGCATAATAAAAATGTTGAGGCCGAAGAAAACAAACCATTTACAACCAAATTGGGCGATAAAATTAAAAATATTTTTTAAAGAAGGTTCTTGACATTTCTAGTATTTACCTTTATAATGTATGTAGGATTAACAAATGAAGGTATAAATATTGTTATGGACCCGTACTTACATACATTGATTGCATTAGGTTTCATAGTTGGTAGCTTTTGTCTGGGCAAATTTTTAGCCGTTAGAGAAAGTTTTACTGCTGCTGAAATTGATGACATCGTTGATGCGTTATTGAGTAAATTAGAAGCAGATGGATATCTTTATACCACAACTGATAAAGATGGGGATAAAGAACTTGTTCCTGTTTCAACAGTCGTGGCTAAAGCATTATCGGATATCCGATAATGATGCACAGCAAATTGTGAAGTGAAGGTTATTTTATGATAAACATTTATCTTGCAGGACCAATTGAGGGATGTAATGATAATGAAATTAATGATTGGCGAGATAAAGTTAAAGGTGATTTTCTCTACGGTATTAAAGGTATTAACCCGTATCGTGCTGAAGAAGTTGGTACGGCTGCTTTTGAAACTAAAAAACGCATCATTACTAAGAATTATCTTGACATTAAGAACTGTGATGGAGTTCTCGCATGGTTGCCAGTATATGTTAATAAACGGCGACCTTCTTATGGAACTACAACTGAAATTGCATGGGCATATTCACTTCAAAAGCCCGTATGGATTGTAAGTGATGATGATTTTGTTCATTTCCATCCTGCATTTGACTACACTTCCATGTTGTTTAGAGACCTAGAAGATGCGATTGATCACATCAATGTAATTTTTGAGGAGTACTTGTAAAATGAAGAAACTTTGGAATTGGCATATTAATATAATTTATAAGTATCCGGTTTGTTGTGTTTATGCAGCTTGGGGTGAAGGATTAATTGTTGGCCTATTAATGGTTTTTTGTTATATAATTTGATGAGGAAAGGTGAATGGATGGGTGGCAGTTATGCTACCTATGATAATCTTACAGAGAAGGTCAAGGAGGCCTTAGAAGAAGATGGAGATTAAAGTACGCAATGGTAATGTTGAACAAGCTCTTAGAATTTTTAAGAAGAAGGTTCAACAAGAAGGTATTTTGGATGATTTAAGGGAACGTGAATTTTATCGTTCTAAGGGAGAGAAACGCAGACATGCTAAGGCTGCTGGAATTCGTAGATATAAAAGAGAAGAAGAAAAACGTAAAGCAGAAATGGGAACATAAATGCCTAAGAAACGCAAACCTCGTAAACCTATGTCTAAAGAACAAAAGGCTGCTGCAGCAGAACGTCTAAAAAAAGCAAGAGCAGTTCGGGCAGAAAAAAATCCAGATTATGGATTATCAAATGTTAATGAATGCATTCGTAATTTACCAGAAGATCATTGGAGACATCCTAAGAGAGTTAAGAAATGGATTAAGACACAAAAAGATCTTGCTAAAGAAGCACGGGCTCAAGTAAGACAAAAAATTAAAGGGTCTCTAGCACAAGTAGCTATTCATGAAGGATATATAAAGAATATGCAAAAATATCTTAGAGATGGTGATTGGATTGATGATTTTTATGGTGAAAATCAACAGCATAAAATTCTCAAGCGTTGCACTGCTTTAGCTTATCACTGGTATGGTTCCAAGAAGGGCCAACCCAAAAGAGATATTGGAACTTTTTATCCCGATATGGGATGCGTCTACACAAAAGAAATGTTTGAAGAGGAAATGGGATATGGAAACGACAGAGAAGAAGTCAGCAAACGTAATAAAGGGGCCGTGGCCAGAAAAGGAAGAAAATAATTCTCTTTCTGCTGGAGAAATAACTAAAGAGGTTTCTAAAGTTGTAGCTGCTCAAGAATTTGTTAATGCCCTTACTCAAGACATTATTGTTCAAGCAATTCATAATTTAAAAACGCAAGGTATTAGCATTGATGATAAGAATTTTGTTTATGAAATGTCATTAATAATTGAAATAATGAAAGGCAGTATATATAGAAGTATAGGATTTTCATACCCAACGCAAATGATATCTGGTCTTTTAAAAGAACTTTCTATAGAAAAAGAGGCATTATTGTCTTTTACTGGGGGGAAATTAAATCAAGAACAGGTTGAAGAATTATTATTATATTTAGAAACAGTTGAAAATCAACATCTTATTGATGGCGATGATGATGATGATAATGACGACCCAGATTTATTATAACAAGGATTAAGAAAATTATATTAGTTGATATGAACCAGATTTCTCTTGCAAGTGTAATGATGCACTTGCACATGAGTAAGTCTAAAAAGCTTGATGAAAATATGGTGAGACATATGATTCTCAATTCTTTACGTATGTATCGTACCAAATTTTCTTCAGAGTTTGGTGAATTGGTTTTGTGTTATGACTCTAAACATTATTGGCGACGTGATTACTTTCCCCAATATAAGGCGAACAGAAGGAAGTCCAGAGAGAATGACAACAAAGATTGGGATGCCATCTTTGAAGTTTTGAATTCTATCAGGGATGAACTTAAAGATATTTTCCCTTACAAGTTTCTAGAAGTCTACGGTGCAGAAGCAGATGATATCATCGCTGCATTGTGTGGTGAATTAGAGTTTGATAACGGTAAGACACTCATTCTGTCGGGTGATAAGGATTTCATTCAGCTGCAGAAGTACAAGAATGTATCACAGTTCAGTCCTATTACCAAGAAATTTGTTAATGGTGAAGACCCTTACCGATATCTACAGGAGCATGTTCTAAAGGGAGATGCAAGTGATGGTATACCAAATGTACTGTCATCAGACAATACTTTTGTTGATGGATTGCGTCAACGTCCTTTAGGTAAGAAAAAGATATCATCATGGATTGACAATGAACATCCAGAACTAGGGAATATGCCTATTGAAGATGTATTGCCTAATGATGAAACAAAAAGAAACTTTCAGAGAAATGTAACTCTGATTGACTTAACCAAATCACCAGATGAGCTCTATCTTAAAATTCTAGAAGAGTATCACAATGCACCATCAGGTGATCGTAGTAAACTACTAAATTATTTTATACAAAAGAGATTGCGAAATCTCACAGAATCGATTGGAGAATTCTAATGCCAGAAGAAACATATACACCGTCATTCCATGAAGTGCTATCCAAGTTGGGTAAGATTAAAACAAAGAAAGATAAGGTTACATATCTGAAAGAACATAATACTGATTCTCTTCGTATGATAATTAAAGCCTCTTTTGATCCCAAAATTAGGTGGCTTCTTCCAGTGGGTGAAGTTCCATATACTATGAATGAAGCACCAGAAGGAACAGAACACAGCGATTTGTCGTATGAAGCGAGAAAGCTTTATCATTATATTGAAGGTGGTAACAATTCTCTACAACAGAACAGGCGAGAGATGATGTTTGTTCAGTTGTTGGAGAGTTTGCATCCTGATGAGGCAGACTTGTTGGTCGCTGCGAAAGACAAAATTTTACACCAAAAATACAAGGGCCTCTCTAAAAATGTGGTGATGGAAGCCTTTGATTGGAATGATGAATTTACGGTTATCGGGGATACTTATCAAGAACTTCCACGGACAGGATAATGTTGTAAAAATGTCACACAATTTGTGGATATGAAGTTTTTTTACAAAATCGTTTAGAATCAAGGACTTAGGGAACATATTTTTTTACGATTTAGCTTGACAAATTCTGTTCCGTATGGTAAAATAAGGACATAATGATGATTGAAAGAGGTTGATATGACTGTTTACGTTGCTGAAGGTGCTGATACTGTCCTCACGGGCCTTACTAAGATGAAGAACGCTATGATTGAGGACTATACGAAGTTCATGTCTCCGATTGATGATATTCGGAAGAAGATGTGTGCCGAGTTTGCTGATGGTTTCACCATCACCTACGGTAAGAAGTATATCAAGATTCATGAAAAATCAGGTGGTGTTAAGGCGTTTGTCGTTGGTGTTGACAATGACAAGAAGTTCAAGAAGGGTGACATTCTGAAACCTGCTGGTTGGGCCGCTCCTGCTCGGAACAAGGCTCGGGGAAATATTCTTGACGGTAATTATGCAATCAATTGGACGGGGCCTTTGTATCTCTAATGGAAGTTAAATACTGTAAAAAGTTTCGTGCATGGGATGCACCTAAAAAGTATGGAACTTACCTCAAGCAAGAAGGGCCTCCATCGTATATAGAATATGTCGAAAATAATGCTCCTTCAATGACTGAAGAGTTGTGGAAGATTCGTGAGCAAATGACAATTGCTGAGAAAAAAGTATTTGATGCAATCTTAGAACTTCCTTTAATGGAAAAGAAAGAGGCTGTTCGTAAGATTGCTAATCATCTTGGAGAACACCCTGCCACAGTAAGGATGAAGTATGATTGTGTGAGGGGCGTGATCGAACGTCTGGAGAAACTTGATACTTTAAGAAAGGTTGCTGCGTAATGG
>MPME02113597.1_pt1 | contig 12110 bp, 8 predicted proteins | sample 1617261 | NCBI WGS metagenome assembly MPME02 (sample SAMN05944811, study PRJNA350692) | marine metagenome | biome: marine; feature: ODZ; material: water; isolation source: 150 m water sample filtered on 30 um supor filter | place: Pacific Ocean | collected 2012-04-09 | depth 150m m
GACCAGACATATGTTCGTAGAAGCAGTCAAATTCGGGTACAAATCCAATTTTATTCCTTTGTTCCCAGTCCGTAAAGGGATCTTTTCCCATCACGGTCACAGTGCCCATTGATGGCCTTGCCAGACCCAGAATCATCTTCATCATGGTCGACTTGCCAGCACCATTTGGCCCTAGGATACCGGTCAGGCCAGGATCTACATTAATCGAGATTTCGGATATACCCTGAACTTTACCATAGTTCTTGGTGACTTGATTCAGGATTATCTCACTCATTTGTTGGCCTCCATCTGTGATATCATCCAATTGACAAATAGTCCACAGGATCCAATTATCAGAATGAATACGCCAAATACTTCAATATCCGCAATATCAATTCCTTCAAGTCCAAATGCCGTAAAGAAAGGCTGAGTGCCAAAGATGTAGAAACCAATTATATCCAATAAATGGATTACAGATAACAACAATATCCGGTCATCACCAACCCCAGATTCAAGCATTATCAAGTAAAAAATCTCGATTATTATTGCAGATCCGTACACAAATAGGAAAAATGCCCCGGCCGCCCAGGACTCCCTGTTTATTGCAGTGGAGAACGTTAGACCGATTATTGAGTACGAGGCCGAATAGAAGGAACCTAAAATTAGTATATCAAGCAGCAACCATTTGTGGTTCTTGATCCAGTCAAATTCTAGTCCTGCTTCTCCCCATTGATTTACGTATACAATTAGATTCGGTAAAGCGGTTACACACATTAGCAGCAGAAAAACGGGAATGAATCTGGCAATTAGATAATCCAGTCTGCTAATTGGTCGTGAAAGGTAAAGGTGTAATGACTTATCAGTCATATCGTTAGCAATTAGTCCACTACTAGAAATTGCAGCCAGAGTTACTAGGAAAAGTCTGACACCTCCAAGTCCTAAATCGTTATAGTAGACTAAGGGTTGGCAACGTTTGAAGTCTGATGAATCCCAGAACTCCAGATTCTGGCATGGATAATCACCTGTGGATAATAGAACATAGAAGCCCAGAGTCCAGAGCCAGATTAGGGCTACAAGCGCGAGGATCCATTGATTCTTTAGACTTAACAGTCTCAGGAATCCTCTCAATCCCATTCCCATGACTATTGACGGTCGGCTTGTGAGTTCTGCCTTGAATTCTCTAAATCTTTCGGAGACTTGTGCCTTTTCTTTCAATCCACGACCTCCAGGTATACATTGTCCATGGTGACAGTGGTCCTTTCCATCTCATAAAGTTGGCAATTGCTTTTGACAGCTGAATCGACGATTTGTTCGAATGTCTTGTCGTTTACATATGGAACATGCAATCCCCTACCACCCGAGGTTGCAGTGATTCCACTTTTCTTTAGTTGTTTTACAAAATCCTCAGTTGACCCCCCAATTCTGACTTGGATAACGTCAGTTTGTCTTTGCATCAGTTTCTTTACGTTCTCCTGCATCTGCAACTTGCCATTATTGACAATAATCACATGATCGCACACAGTTTCCACATCTTGCAAAATGTGTGTACTGAGCAGGACATTGGTACCACTGACCTCCGTCAGCCCGTTTATCGTTTCCAGCATTTCCTGCCGGGCTTTCGGGTCTAGACCAGAGGTTGGTTCATCCAGGAAAATAACCTCAGGACCGTGAATAAGTCCCTGAGCCAGCTTTATTTTCTGCCTCATTCCTCCAGAATATTCCTCAATCTTCCTGTATTTCTCCTCACCCATCATGAGATGTCCTAGGATCTCATGAGTTCTCTGCGTGGCGCTTTGCAGACTCATGCCAGTTACCAGTCCCATCTCTATCAGGAACTCGACACCGGTCATACTGTTTGGAATACAATCGTGCTCAGGCATGTAACCAATTTTACGTCGTATGTCGACGGTGTTTCTATCCAGATCCTCTCCCAATACAGTAATACTTCCACTGGTCGTTCTGATCAGTCCTAATGCGATCTTGACAAAGGTGCTCTTTCCGGCTCCGTTAGGACCTAGGATTCCGATTTTACCTTCAGGTATATCCACCGTAAAGTCGTCCAAGGCAGTAACTGCCCCATATTTCTTGATAACATTCCTGGCCTCTATCAATGTTGAACCCAGTGGGACTGACCTACTATCTATTTAAAAAATATTCAAAATCGTTTATGAATTAATTTTATATACGCATCTGTGTCCGAAAGGATACCGTAGGAGAGATGCAATCTCGCTTTACTACGGAGGTGAAATCATCGCATCGAACAGGATAAACCAAGCTATCGCGGATGCTCTCGATACAAAGAAGGAGCGCAAGTTCGTAGAGACTATGGAAGTTGCAATAAATCTTCGTGATGTTGATCTCCAGAATCCCCAGAAGAGAATCAATGCCGAGGTGGCACTTCCTCATGGTCGAGGAAGGCCGGCCCGAGTTGCGGTATTCGCTCAGGGTGAAATGGCCGTTATTTCCAAGAAGATAGTGGATACAGTCATATCTCCTGATGAGATTGATGAGCTTGCCGAAAATAAGAGAGAAGCTAGAAAATTAGCGAATCGTTTCGATTTCTTTGTTGCCGAGACTGGATTGATGCCCAGTATTGGTAAGGGTCTTGGTGTGGTTTTAGGTCCTAGAGGAAAGATGCCTCGACCAATACCTCCGCAGGCAGATATTGGAAGAATAATTAGTGGATTGACAAACCTGGTCCCGGTCCGTTCCAAGGACCGTCCAACATTTCATGTTCCTTTTGGGAATGTTTCTATGTCTCGGGAACAATTAGCTGATAATCTTGAAACCATCTTGAAACGAGTCGAATCGAATCTTGATCGGGGTACGGATAACATAGCATCTATATGGGTCAAGACTAGCATGGGCAAGGCGGTGAGATTAGGATGAAGCCAAAGGCCATTGTTGCAGATTGGAAACGCAAGGAAGTCTCCAATATCCAGGAATTCGTGCAGTCCGCTCCAGTAGTAGGTCTGGTAGATGTATCTGGAATCGGTGCCAAGCAGATGCTGACCATGCGATCTTCGCTTAGGGACATGGGCGTGAAGCTGAGAATGTCTCGAAATCGTCTTTTGAAATTGGCATTGAAAGATGCTTCGAAGAATATGAAGGGAGTCGAACAGGTGATTGATATCTTTGTACCTCACCAGATTGCCTTGCTATCTTCAACTGAAAGTCCATTCAAGATATTCCAGATGCTTATGGAGTCACGGACACAGGCTCCGGCAAAGGGTGGGGAGACAGCCACTTCAAAGATTGTGGTTGAGAAAGGTCCGACTGCTTTCCCGGCAGGACCGGTTGTAGGAGATTTCCAGAATGCTGGTTTCCCTGCAGCTATTGAAAAGGGAAAAGTTGTGATTCGAAAGAAACACACTGCGGTAGAAGAAGGTGAAGTCATCAGTGCCGATGTCGCTGCCGCACTTACTAAACTTGAGATTTATCCGATAACCGTAGGAATGCAATTGTTGGGCGCATTTGATGGAGAGAATTTCTTTCTATCAGATATACTTGACATAGATCTGAATGAGTTCCGGGGCCATGTTCAATCGGCCACGGCACAGGCATTCAATCTGGCATTCAATACACGGTATTTCACTGGGGCGACAATGCAGCCCTTGCTCTCCAAGGCTCATAACGATGCTTTGGCAGTTGCAATCTCGACTGCATATCCCTCGGAGTCAACAATCAAGGCCCTTCTGGCTAAGGCCCATGGTGCGATGCTTGGTGTCGCCGGGCATGCTGGAGATGGTACCGATGATGAGTTGAAAGAGATGCTTGGTCATGCAGTCGCGACTACTGTAGCTGCAAAGGCTGAGCCGGTGGAAGAAGCGTCATCCTCTGAAAAAGGGGATGAAAATGAGGAGGAAGTATCCTAAGAGCTTTATTCGGATAATAAGGAGACAAAAAATGGAATACGTCTATACAGCAATGTTACTGCATTCCGCAGGAACTGAGGTAAACGCCAAGAGCGTTGAGAAAGTCTTGAAGGCAGCAGGCGTCAAGGCAGAAAAATCAAGGGCCGAAGCCCTTGTCGCTTCTTTAGAAGGAGTCGATATTGAGGAAGCTATGGCAACCGCAGCCGTTGCTGCACCAGCCGCTGGTGCCGCACCTGCCGCCGCCGCATCTTCAGAAGAGGCCCCAGCTGAGGCAGAAGCCGAAGAAGAAGAGGAAGAAGTCAGCGAAGAAGAAGCTGTCTCTGGACTTGGTGCACTTTTCGGTTGAGGTTGACATGGGTCTCAAAGCCCATATGAAGTTCAATGGATTCCGAACAGGAAACCCAAGCCCCTGTAGCAGCCGAAGGCTCGAAGCCTTCTGATGATAGCGCAAGCTCTACAGATAACGCCCAAGACTACGATGGTCTGACAGTAGCCGAGTTGAAGACAAAGCTCAAAGAGTCAGGTCTACCCGTATCGGGTAAAAAATCAGAACTTATTGAGAGATTAGTTGCCTCCAATCAAGAAATGGGAGAAGTTTCTGAGAATAAAAAGGAAACAAAGATTGATCTTGAAGACATTGAGGAACTTTCACGTTCTGAATTGAGAAAAAAAAGGAAGACATATCACATTCTGGCTGAAGAGATACGTGTTAAACGAGATGAATTAAATCTGAAATCACAGACTCATGCTGCTTCACGTAATGAGTTGAATCTCAAAGCCAAGGAGTATATGGATAGTGTACATCTTTACCGTGATCGTAGAAACGGCCTTAATGTGGAAGTAGGCCAGATTCGTGACGAACGCCGCGATATATCAGACTCTGTAAAAGTCCTGAAAGATAAATTTCTGAAATTAAAGCGCGCTCGCTTTTCAGGGCGCAATCTCCCACCTATTGCTAGGTTGAGAAAGCAAATACAAGAACTGGAGATCAAGCAAATGACCACTCCCTTGACAAGAGACAAGGAAAGGGCACTGGTTGAAGAAATTGGTTCCCTCCAGAACAAGATCAAAGAGCATGATGAACTGATTGAATCAGACACTGAAGTTCTGGAAGCTCGTGATGAATTCAGAGAAGTTGAAGGTAATCGCAGAGATTTAAGCAAGAAAATGCAGAAATCACGTCAGGAGGCACAGGCGTGTCATAACCAGATGAAAGATTCTTTAAGATTGAACCGTTCCACACGCCGAAAGGCTGATTCTGCACAGAGAATGTTTGTTAAAGCCAAGGAAAAAGCCGATGTGGTCCATAACGAATACATTGAGTATTTGCGTGCAATGCAAGAAATAGATCGAATGACCGCTTCCCACAGCAGATCAGGTTCAGTCGCAGACCAAAAGGCCAGTGCTGCCAGTGCGGAGGATCTTTTCGCAAAGTTTTTGGCAGGCGAAAAGTTGTCAACAGAGCAGTTGATGATTATTCAAAAGGCCGGGATGCTTTAGTTAATATTCATTAACCACCGTCCATTACTGTCAATATGGGTCGTCTGGTCTGGAGTCCATCCGAGGATAGAATCAAGTCCAGTTTACTACACGACTTTATTCAAGAGTCGCCTCTCGAATCGGCTTCTTATTTTGACTTACATCGCTGGTCAATAGAGAATATGGAAGATTTTTGGTCCCATTTCTGGGAATTTTCAAAGATAATCCATTCCAGGATCTATGATTCGGTTTTGGAGAATCCCACTATGCCAGGGGCGCGCTGGTTTTCAGGCTCTGAATTGAATTATGCTGAGAACCTTCTGGCAGGGAATAAGGATCAGGTTGCAATAATCAGTACTGGAGAAGGCCGGAAAGACAAGATTTTGACATTTGGGGAGCTGAACGAGTCAGTTGCAGCAGCGCAGCATGGATTGAAAGAGATGGGAGTGACTCGAGGAACCAGAATAGCAGCCTTCGTTCCTAACTGTGCAGAGACAGCAATCCTAATGCTGGCAGCTACAGCTACAGGAGCAGTCTGGACCTCATGTTCCCCGGATTTTGGATCGCAGGGAGTAGTTGATCGGTTTGGACAAGTCAAGCCTTCAGTAATGATAGTTGCGAATGGATACAATTATAATGGTAAGATTTTTTCATTGGAGCACAAGATTAATGGCGTCCTGGAAGCTATAGATACGATTGACCATATTATTTCTATAGAATTTGTGGACACTGCGTGTAAACTAAACCATTCTTCGGTGACAAATTATCAAAATCTCGTCTCCAATGATGCAACAGTTCCAGAGTTTGTTCAATTACCTTTTGATCATCCATTGTACATTATGTACTCATCGGGAACAACAGGACCACCAAAATCCATAATCCATGGTGCGGGTGGTACACTTATTCAGCATCTGAAGGAGCATCAGTTACAGTGCGATATACAGAAGGGGCGAGACACATTATTCTGGTTCACAACCTGTGGCTGGATGATGTGGAATTGGCTTGTTTCGGGCTTGGCCTCAGGTGCAACCATAGTACTCTATGACGGAAGTCCAGGGCATCCGGACTTAGGAACTCTGTGGAGAATGGCCGAGAGAACGGGGATCACACATTTTGGCACAAGTCCAAAGTTTCTGGCAGCCTGTAGCAAATCGGAATTAGTACCTGAGAATGTAGCAGACCTATCAAATTTCAGGTCTCTTTTATCAACAGGATCACCACTGGTCCCGGAGCAATTCGATTGGGTCAATGAAAATGTCCATTCCGATATTCAGGTGGCATCAATATCAGGAGGTACTGACATTATTGGTTGCTTTCTAGCAGGTTCACCCATTTTACCAGTTCATAGGGGCGAGTTACAATGTGCTCAACTGGGAATGGATGTTCAATCCTGGGATACTGATGGAAAACCGGTCTTTGGGCAGAGTGGTGAATTGGTTTGTACACAACCGTTCCCCTCAATGCCTCTTGGTTTCTGGAATGATGAAGATGGTTCAAAGTATCAGAAAGCCTATTTCGGTGATTTTGGGGGGGTCTGGACCCATGGTGACTACGTGGAGATGACTGATAATGGTGGTGCGATAATTTATGGCCGAAGTGACACCACTTTGAACCCAGGCGGCGTAAGGATAGGAACAGCTGAGATATATCGCGCTGTCGAGAATATGGAACCGATTGTAGATGCAGTCGTTGTTGGTAGGCCAAATGAAGGAGATATAGATGTGGTCCTCTGTGTTAAATTGACTAAGGGCACAGATTTCGATGAAAAATTAGAGTCTGATATTAGGGGATTGATAAAAAGTGCAACCACCCCCCGTCATGTCCCTAAATATATTTTTGAGGTTGACGACATACCCTATACTATTAGTGGTAAAAAGGTCGAGAAGGCAGTTTTGGAAACTATTACTGGTAGAAAAGTAGGTAACAAGGATGTGCTGGCAAATCCAGAATCTCTAAAACAATACTCGACTTTATCTTTCTGAAAGCCTTTAGAACGGTGTTCTTCTAACAACACTATGAAGGCCTACTTTGTAGCCCTGCTTATCGCAAGTTCAATTCTTCTGAGCCTTGTAGATACAGGAAGTTATAAAGTTCAGGATAGTACCGAAATTATTGTTCCAAGCTTTGTAGAAGAGCCTCATATTTGTGGCCCTAAGACTTTTTCCAATAGTGTGAGATCTGCTTTCATTCGAGAATCAGATTTAGAAAAATATTCTTCACCCCAACTATATTTGACCAAGGAATGGGTAGTTGTTCTCAAAGAACCGTATTGCTTGAATAATCTTGGTATGATAGTAGATAATAGCCGAATTGAATCCTATCATGACTTTGATATCTTGAGTGGGACGTGGATAATTGAATTTCAAACAGGTGACCTGGCACTTCAGTATCTGAACGAATTGCACGTCTCAGATTATGTATGGAAATTTTATCCCATGGTTGAGCAACATCTGGATTTAAGATATGAACCAGATGACCCCTACTATGAATCTGGAGATCAGTGGTATCTTGATAATTATGGTCAAAATGGGGGAACTTCCGGAATCGATCTCAATACACAGGGGGCCTGGAATGAGTTCACTGGTAATGGTATTGTAATCGGAGTGGTCGATGATGGTATCGACTATGATAATCCAGACCTCTCACCTAATTTTCTAAGTCAGTACAGTTATGACTATTGTGGAAATGACACCAATGTCATGCCTGTTGATTCATATGATGATGGTTTTGATGAAGTTGATTGGCATGGAACTGCCGTCGCAGGAATTGTGGCTGGAAAAGGCGACAATGACATCGGAATTGCAGGCGTAGCATACAACGCCAGTCTGGTCGGTTTGAGGCTGGTGGCAGGTGATTGTAGTTTTGAGTATGCAGAAGATTACATGCCTAATGATGAAGCAGTTGCCAATACTTTTGTGCATGAAATGGATGTAATTGATATTTACACGAATAGTTGGGGACCGGCTGATACAGGGACTATACTTGGTGGAGCTGGACCTTTGGCCATTGCAGCACTTGAAACGGGCACGTCAGAAGGTAGAGATGGACTTGGAACTATCTATACTTGGGCCAATGGTAATGGTTTGGATGACAAGGATCAATCCAATAAAGACAGCTTTGCGAACAGCAGATATACTATATCAGTAGGAGCTGTGGATTGGCAAGGTGAACAGACATGGTATTCAGAGACAGGGTCTAACATGCTAGTTTCTGCACCTTCAAACAATTATGGAGAAGATCCAGCTATATTTACAACAGATGTATCTGGAAGCAATGGAGACCAGAATGGTGACTACACTTCCAATATGGGGGGGACCTCTGCGGCTACTCCGATGGTGGCCGGAGTCGTCGCTCTTATGCTTGAGGCAAATCAGAATCTGACCTGGAGGGATGTACAACATATTCTGGTACAGACTTCGAGAAAAGTCGATTCAGATCATTCTGGCTGGTTCCAGACAAAGGCAGGTTATTGGTACAATCATGCGTATGGATACGGGCTAGTTGACGCGACAGAAGCAGTCAACATGGCTAAATCCTGGCAAACGGTTGATAGTGAGATAGTCGTCAATATGGGGGAAATCACGGTCAACGATTATATTTTTGATGACCGAGATAGCGGTGTCTCATCTACGATTATCGTGAATCAAAGCATAAATATTGAAAGTATAGAAGTACTGGTTGATGTTAGTCATAAGTTTAGAGGAGATTTGAATTTCTTCTTAACTTCGCCAAGTGGTATAGTGTCCGAACTTGTTCGCGAACACTCAGATCCTGGACACGATTATGATAACTGGATATTTTCATCAGTAGTACATTGGGGTGAGAACTCTTTTGGTGAATGGACGTTAAAGGTTAATGATACTGTGCAAGGAGGTGACATAGGCTCTCCAGAATTCCGTTATTGGAACCTGACTTTCTATGGAACTGCTGGAGCTGATAACGATGAGGATGGACTACCAAACTATGCTGAATCAGTTATAGGTACTGGCCTTGACAATCCGGATCATGATGGAGATGGTCTTCTGGACGGTGAAGAGTTCTACGGTTGGCTTGATTATGTTGGTTCCGAGCATAGGACAAGTCCACTGGTTCAGGATACGGATAACGATGACCTTAGTGATTGGGTAGAGGGCCTCGGTTTCAATGATACCGGCTTTGTGACAGATCCAAACGATAATGATACTGATGATGACGGTCTTTTGGATGGTGAGGAAATAAACGATTATTTTACTAATCCAACCAGTCAGGATACAGATGGTGACACCTTATCAGATTTCAATGAGATTTTTGCATATTTATTCAATCTGTCTTATAGTGATCCCACAAAAATAGACAGTGATAATGATACTATGCCAGATCCCTATGAATTAGCGAATGGTTTTGACCCTATGAAGCAAATTGATGGTTGGCTTGATTCAGATTATGACGGTTTTGATAGAAATTTTGATGGTTACCTTTCAGAGGATGAATTCTACACCAATGCAATGGAATATTCCCAAGGCACAAATCCACGTTTTTCAGATTCAGACTTATGTGAAGATGGCACTAGCTGTCCTGATGGAATGTATGATGGTTGGGAATATTACTGGGGTCTCGATCCTCTTTCACCAGATTCCGAAGAGGATCTGGATAACGATACACTTTCAAACATTTACGAGTATGATAACATGCTTGTTGAAAGTAAAATCTTTTCACTATACGAACCTAGTTTGCGAGCTTATTGGAAATTTGACGGTACCGATTCATTCACAGCCTTAGATATGACAACCAATTCGAATTTAGGCATTTCAATGAATGGGCTGATTCGGGTCCCAGCATCATTTGGTAATGGCATGTATTGTGATGGTGTTGATGATTATGCCGAATTAGATTCTCTACAAAATTCTAAGTTTACTGAATATACTATACATTCTTGGGTCAAACTTACAAACTACACCAGTGATTTTGGAACTGTATTTGGTACAGTTGATAACGGTAGGACCTGGTTGGGCGTTAATTCAGAAAATTATTTTGAATTTAGGGTTTTTTCTGGTAATAAGCTATACATCTCCCCCATAACAAATGATAGTATTGAGGCTGAACTTGGAGTTTGGTATAATCTGGCTGCGACCTATAGTGAATCCCAGGATATCTTGAGATTGTATGTAAATGGTATTTTGGTTTCAGAGATGGGTATAACACCCAACCATAGCATTCAAACAGCAACAAATTTCAATTACATGTGCCGCGGCCAGAATGGAGAATATCTGAATGGAACAATTGACAACCTTGCGGTATGGGGTCGAGCTCTCAATTCGGATGAGATACAATATGTGTATGAGCAACCGTTGGGTTTTGGCAATTATTATTCTTTCAAGAACGATGATGGCATATTATCGACAAATCCTACTTCGAATGATACGGATAGTGATGGGCTTAGCGATTCTGAAGAATCATACTTTGGCATTGATGGATATATCACAGATCCCACTAATCCTGACACAGACGGGGATAGACTGAATGATTCCGATGAGGTTTTCATATACTACACAAATCCTACTAGCAATGATACTGATAGTGATAATTTCACCGATGATATTGATTTATTTCCTCTGGATACAGCAGAATGGAATGATACTGATAATGATGGTGTAGGTGATAATTCAGATGTGTTTCCATTGGATTCCAATGAGACACTTGACAGTGATGGTGATAAAATTGGAGACAATATGGAGAATAGTATAGGAACCAATCCACAGAATAATGATACTGATTCTGACGGGATTAATGACTATGATGATAAATTTCCATTAGATTCCAATGAGACTACAGACACAGATAGCGATGGATATGGTGACAATTCCGACGCATGCCCTGAAAACCCCAAGGATTATCTTGACACTGATTCAGATGGTTATTGTGATAACAACGATGCATTCCCCGACAATCCGAATGAGTGGTTAGATACCGACAACGACGGGTATGGTGATAATTCTGATGAATATCCTGAGGATCCAAATCGGGCACTCCCCCCATCAGATCAAGAATATGTTCCTCTAGCTGGTAATTATTCTCTGGATACTATAATGTTAGTCATCGTTGCCCTAGGCGTCACTTATTTTGTGGTAAAAATATTTGTGAAATAGAATTATAGCGTTTTATCGACATTTTTTGTGACTGATTCAGTCAACAGGTTACATTCACCGATCAGTTTCCCGAGTTCGTTTCCAGTGGTTTTGCAGAATTTTTCATTCTTAATGCTTTTTAGATTAATCCTAACATTATACGCCGCGGCTTTAGCTCCTGCATTTGCCATTAGTGCTCCAGAACCCACATCACTGGCCATTCCATCATCCATCAATTTCGATATCTCAGAACATATCTGTAGTGCATCTCTGCAATGTTTTACAGTTTCAAGTGGAACTTGGGTTGCAATCTTGTAACCCTCCTGCATTGCGGTTTCTCTACTTTTTTTGTCTGTATCAGTATCTTTTGGCATTCTCATGGCTTTTATCACTTGATCAAATGCACTAGTATCATCGTCAATCGCCTTGATTAATGCATCCTTTACAGCCTGTCCTTTACTGGCAATCTGGTTCAATCTTTCTTTCTGGTCTTCGAATCCAGCTTTACTGGTACTCAGATTGGCTACCATAGTTCCAAGAGCAGCTCCTAGTGCACCAGATAATGCAGCTACAGAACCTCCACCAGGTGCCGGCGAGTCCCTTGAAACCTCATCAACGAAATCGAACGTAACTCGGTTTGCCAGATCCCCGTCAACCTTGGGCATACCCAACA
>MPME02110238.1_pt1 | contig 11625 bp, 8 predicted proteins | sample 1617261 | NCBI WGS metagenome assembly MPME02 (sample SAMN05944811, study PRJNA350692) | marine metagenome | biome: marine; feature: ODZ; material: water; isolation source: 150 m water sample filtered on 30 um supor filter | place: Pacific Ocean | collected 2012-04-09 | depth 150m m
ATTTTTAGATCATTGAGGCCAACTGTCTTCACATCAATATGATAGTTTGCGCCCTGGCCTGGGCCTTTGATGCCACCCCAAGGTTCCATACCCGGATATCTTGATACTATTCTTTCAACTACTAAACATTCTGCCGGGGCGCACTCGACAATCTTAACAACATCATTATATTCTTTGACATTGGGTGGAGGCACAGGCTTTGCTTTCAAAGGTTGTTTAATTTTTACCGGCGTGTCTGGCGATACACACCCACCACTAGCCATGAATACAGCCCCGCACAGTTTTATTACAGGGGCCACAAGATCAATCTCCTTCTTAGCGGCCTGCAATAAAGAGTCATCTGCTTTAATATGTACGTTGCCGGCGGAATATACTTTATTTGCAATGCCACCTGAGGTTGCTACTTCATTGTCGGCTGCTAATTGAATATTAACTTTTGCGTGGTGGTCTTCTGTTTCTTCGGTAAAATACATTGCGGATCCGCCAGTTATAGAATGAAAATCGCCCTTAATAAGAGTTCGACGAAAATTACCTTCGTCGAGCCTCTCATCAACATTACCTTTTATAAGATGCTGAACCACATCGCCTTTTTCAATTAGTCCTTCGATATTACCAGCGTCGGGTCCTAAATGATAATAAATTGACCCATCCGGTACTGGTTGCGGATTACCTTTAAGTTTCGTATACTTAAACTCTTTGTCGATATCTTTTTGTTCCTGCTTGGCTTCATTTGGGAGATAATCATTTAATAATTCACATACAATATTGCGGCCGACATCGATATTTAAATCTCTATCAGCGCGGATATTTATATCTTCGTTGGCTCGTAAATTTATTGTATTATTGCTAAACACATCAATATTACCATCTCGATCAAGTTCTACCCAAGCAGTACCCATCTTATTACAGATATAAACAAACCCTAATGTATCATGAAGTAATAATTGGGCGCCTCCTCTAGCACGTAATCTAATAAGTCTATTATCACCGTTTATATCACCATCATCCATTACAAACTGATGGCCTCCTGCTCTCTTAAATGTCTTTTCTACTCCATCCGCCTCCATATCAATCGGGCCGGGTGTACTCATACCGTACACAGCACTTGGTGTTTCTCGTTGCGCCGAACTCGTTGTCCAACCTCTATATGGGTCTTCTAACTGCTGGTTCTGCCACATTCTTTCGTATTGTCGTTTATGATATGGTCTAAGGTCAGGGTCTATTGGTTTTTTACCTATCGCAGGATCAAATTTATTATATTCAGTAGTTGGTACATTTGGGTAATACTTACATGCATCATGTTTATCATAAGCGGCTAACCCAGGAACATTATAATTCATAAAAGTATCATATAACACACCTATCCAGATACCATTGGCTTCGTTGCCATTGATAAACATTACAAGAACTTTATTACCAACATCAGGCGGGACTGCCCAGAAGCCATAACTAGTGGGTGTGTAATCATATAATTTTTGACCTTTTTCCCAATACCGTTCCATACCAGGGGTGGATCCGCCAAATGGTGCACAGTAATTTACCGTCTTCCATGTTAGTCGATTATCTTCATCACCACCAAATTCCGGTAAAAACACATCCAACCGGCCCATCATTGTTACATCTTGTGTATTTTTTACAATACCTACATATACGCCATAATGGCGCTTACGATTGGCAGTATCGTTTGAAAAATACCCTGGTTCAGTTTTTGTACGGGCAACTGACGGATTATCTATTCGTTGTCTTGGCATATCTTACTCTTTTATCGATCGTGTTTACCGGCCGCCGCCGATTCCCGCTCGAATATACTCATCTGGTTTTCTTATTATGTTATTTAAGTCTATTGTATTATCTCTGACACAGTTTAATGTCTGACTAAATTCACCGCCGGTAAATTTACTAACAACAGTAATAACTGAATATACTGCGTTGAGGCCATTGCGCTCATTGATTTGCATTATGCCCGCAGTATTAGGCTCATTGCCTTGGCTTGCAAGTAAAATTAAATACGGTGATTTTATTGTTGGTGACATACTCTGCTCCTTATTATCGGCATATGATGCTGTTATCCAATATGGGTCACCACGTATTTCCAAATCCATTGTAATCATATCCAGGCCGCCAAGTTTCTTACTATATAATTCTGCTAAAATGTTACGACCTCTGTCAAAATCTTCACGGAATCCTTTGTCCATCTCCGGTGGCACATGTGTATTTACAAATGAAACTGGATACATTACACCAGGCTCTTTATTTTTTTGCTGTAAATCCTGTACATATAGCTGGCCGGTAAATGCTGGCTTAATTGGTACTATATAAGACGGCCAGTTACCAGTCATACTACCTTCTGTCTTTACTATGGTTATTTTCTTATGAGTGCCTTCTTCGAGTCCTGTCTTTTGCGCGGCGGCAAGTTTCTCCTGGGCTGTTGCTAACTCTTTTTCAATAGCTTCACGCTGCAGTTTGGCCGCCATGAACGTAGCTTTATCGGCAGTAGTATTTGCGATATTATCCTGGACTGTTATTGCTTTTTTAAGTCCTACTACTTCTGCTTCCCAATCTTGTATTCGAAGCTTATTCCAGTCCGGGTGTGTCCTAAGATGTTTATCCGGTGTGGCTAGTGCACCAGTTAATTGCCGATCTGCACTTGACATTTTTGAATACAGGCCTTTGGCCATTACCCAATGATTATCAAAATTAAAATCAACATTCTTAACTTCTGTGTTTAATCCTGTATAAAAATAAGTATATGCCCGTTGTAGTAACCCCTCGTCAATGATCCCCTTAAGCCGCGCTTGACTTGTGCCTGCATCTTGCTGTGTAGTTACTTCGTCAGTGCCGTATGACGGGTCTATATGTTCGGATACTTGATATCTATGTAATGTTGCATATTGTCGTCGATGCTGGTCATAATCTAGAAACATACTATCAGCATCAACCTTAATAAATAGATGATCGACAATTTTTGGATCGGCTCGTTTCTTTTGTGCTTCAAGATCCTGGGCAGATGCGCCAAGTAATTTTGCTATATCATCTTGGACTTCTTTAGTTGATCCTAACACTACATTAATTATATCAACTATAGTTGTACCTGATTTAAATGTAAACACAGCTTGGTCTTGGGAATCAGTAAAATATAATTGGGAGTCTTTCGGTCCGATCAACGCCGAATTACCAGCATCCGGTGCCTCAACTACTTCACGGACATTTGGATCACCTTTATCGGTTTTCGTTTTCCAAATGTTATAATTAGATGCCATACGTTGAGTTGAATAGTCGGCCTGATGGGGTTGTATTATTTTGTACGCTTTATATTTATCTGGTAACTGAATTTCATACATATCCGGAATCAGAACATCATCCATACCTGTTAATTGTATATCCTGAATTTTAACCAATAACTCTGTTATTACCTCGTTAACATCTATACCTTTAATTGTTATATCTTCATGTAAACTCATCACATGTTGGTTAAAATTATGTTCTGATGCACGGACAAACGAAACACCATAGCTAGCGCCGCCTTCATTATATTGCATACCCATGTTTATAAACCGAACACCCATACACCGGGATGCTATATCTACAACAGCAGATTGCGTCTCATGCTCCCGGGCCTTCCATTCAATGAATAAAAATGTTGGAAACTCTGTATAATTATTATTTTCAAGAGTTGCGGATGCATTAAATATGTTATCAATCAAATCTGCCTGATATGGCGACCTGACCGACATTTCGAGGTTTGTTACTATCGGCTCTACTTGGCCAACAACACTCTCCATTTCTAGGCTTTCTATATAAAATTCATCAGTGCCGGCTGTTTGTGCTATAATAATTGCGCCTTCTGCTTCAATATCCTCATACTTGAGGATCCTTGCTTCAAACTCTTTTATTGCTTCACCTGCAAGTTTTGTATCCTGAATCATAAACCATGTTATATTATATGTAGTATGATCAAATTCCTTGCCATCTTTATAATACAACTCATTTGGTTTAATTTTATTACCAACCTTCGCTTGTAAACTGGCCCATTTTGTACGTGCTGTTCTTTCCACACTGGCTGCGTCTTTAATCGGTTTTTTAAAATCAGCGATATTTGTTGGCGGCGCCAGGTTTGCGGCATGGCCTGCTCTACTCGTTTGAACCCAAACGCCGTCTATTAAGACGCGTCTTACGGCTTTTCTGTTGGCTTTTTCTTTTGCCATAGTGGCCGCATCTATACGTGCAGCTTTTTCTGCCATCATGCGATCGATATCATTCGACACCATTCTGCGATCTATCTGCGCCATCAGGTCATCTCGACCTGCTTGTTCCGCTAATTCGGCTTCTTTTCTGGCCATATACTGTTCTTTTGTTTCCGGTAACTGATCGCTTTCGGTTGATAAATTATTTTTTGGCATTAGACTAGACTTCGCATACTGCTAGCGGATGGGACAATTATTTCCAGGCCTGCAACAAAATCTTCAACTGGGTCGATTAATTTATCTTTATTTTTTAATGCAAATATCCACCAATAATTGGGACTTTTATATATATCATATGCCATTAGGTCAGGCCTTTTATGATATTTTGTTGGTATTATCATTTTCGTATCTTTGGAATCCGATAGGTTTACATTATGGTCCCATAGATCTAAATAGAAATCTCTAATTGATGTATTTGCATAAAAACTGTCACTACGATATTTTGATTGCGTTGCCATTTTAACTATATCCGTTCTTTAATAATGCACCACTGTAAAAATCTTTACTTGTAAATTCAGTACGTGTTCGCTGCGTATTATATGTAATACCTAAAGTAATAATCATTTCAAACGAGATTGGCAATTTTGTTTCTAGTGTTGCCCATACATAATCGACACCTGGGTCCAAGTTGATCATGACGCCAGTAACAACTACCGACCAATTTCTTGCTATGCCAGGGCCATATGCATCAAATCGTAAAACAGGTGGTGGTACACCGCGTTGATCATCATTCTCGCCAAATCCTATTTTCATCGCTGATTTTAAAAAATGATAACACGCAGCCGAATGTATGCCTTCATTTATGGTATGACAAGTAAATTTACCTGTTACTGTAAAATCTGGTATACTATAATTCTGAAAATATTTATAGGCAAAATTACTATGCAATGGCTGATGATCCTGATATGATGCTTGATGTTGTAACATTATCGTTGGAGTATACGGAAATACTATTCCTCGGTCATACTTAAGGATATCCATTTCCCCGCCTGCGGCACCAGGAAACGTATCTAGAAACGAACCTTTGGTTCTAAGTTTTACCCGTTCGTCAGGGAGTACAGGTGCCTCAGGATCCTGGAACATTAGGCCATCCCTCCTTGTACATCTTTAAATAATTTTTCGCCTTGCTTAAACCCATCGGGTAATCCAAGTTTAAATGACGCATAATCATCCGCCTGAGCGGCCGCTCTCATTTTACTTGCTGACATACCTTCTGCTCCGTCGGCATCGGGGTCTCGTTGTCCTGCACTTACAACATTTATAGAATTAAAATTATAGTATCCGTGTGCTTTTCCTTCTACGCCATTATATGTGTTAAGCATTTTATCAAAATCTGCAATACGATCATCTCCTACTACTAATATAATATCTTGTATTCCTGCTGTGTGCAAGTCAACTAAAATAGGCAAAAACGTTTTAACAGACTGGAAATTATCACCAGGAAACATCTGTTTCAAGTATGATAACTTCTGATCAGGTGTTAATGGATTTTTCTTCTTATCATGCGACTCACTAACATAAATCATATAATTGCCGCTGGCTGCTTTTACTGCATTGATTAACTTTTCATGTCCTATCGTAGGAGGATTAAATCTGCCAAATGTAAATGCAAACGGATCCTTTGCTTCAAGTATTTCTCTAGCTCTCATAAATTATAATCTCTTTACTTTATTTATCGAAATATAAATCGTCTAGATTTTACTTGACTTAAACCCACTTTCTGTATTATAATAGTTGCTATAACAATTATAAGGATGTGTGCTATATGGCAAAACGAGTCAACTATTTAAATAATAAAGATATGCTTGCTGAGATTCATAAATCAAAAAATAACTTTTGTTATTATATTGACCAAAAAAAATATAATCAGTTTGATATTATATTACTCGATATCATTGATATTAATCAAGAAACTATACAAACTGCTAAAGAAACGCAAGCAAAACGCATTAAGGATGCAACTGTAATAAAACTAAAAGCAGAAAAAAAGAATGTCAGGGCCGCTGATGTTATTGTCGAGCCTGATTCTATACCACTTGAAGATTTAGTATTCCGAGTGATGACATTTGATCATATCCCGAAAGACCCTACGAGAAAAAGAACACCAAAAACCGTAGCAGATCATCATGTAAAACTACCATTTCCGCCATTTAAACATTATGCTTATATTGATAATGAACTTACTGAGGTTGGCCGGAGTCATTGGAAAGGTGGATTAAAAAATGGGAAATTTGAGATTGTTCGAGGGTTAGGTACTCGAGGACAAATTACTGATAAACTTGCACTAATGTATTTAAAATTAGTAGAACGTTATAGTATGCGGAGCAACTGGCGTGGTTATACATATGTCGATGATATGCGAGGACAAGCATTATTACAACTATCACAAATTGGATTACAATTTGATGAGAGCAAATCTCAAAATCCATTTGCGTATTATACTGCCGCGATCACTAATAGTTTTACACGAATATTAAATGTAGAAAAACGTAATCAAAACATTAGAGACGATATGTTACAGCAGGCCGGGGCTATGCCAAGTTTTACTCGGCAATTTAAAGACTTAGAAGAACAACAAAAAAGAAAGCAGAAAAGACAAGAGGAATTAAGTGCCAAAAAACAAAAAGAATGATACATTGTTTAAAAAGGCGGCTTGCTTCACTGATATACACTTTGGTTTAAAAAATAACAGTCATTTACATAACGAAGATTGTTTAAATTTTGTTAAGTGGTTTATTAATACAGCCAAAGAAAATAATTGCGAAACGTGTATATTTCTCGGTGATTGGCATCATCAGAGAGCAAGCATCAATGTGAGTACAATGAATTATACATTGAAAGCATTGGCACTACTCAACGAGTCGTTTGAAACTGTTTATTTTATCAACGGCAACCACGATCTTTATTATCGCGATACACGAGCATTAAACAGCATTGAGTTTAACAAACTATTATCAAACTTTATACAAATAAACGAACCAATTGTAAAAGACAATGTTGCATTTTTTCCGTGGTTAGTTGGTGACGAATGGAAACAAATACAAAAAATTAAATGCAAATATATGTTTGGGCATTTTGAATTACCCCATTTTTATATGAACGCAAAAATCCAAATGCCTGATCACGGTGGCTTAAAAGAAGAAAAATTTAAACATCCAGAGTTAGTATTCAGTGGACACTTCCATACCAGGCAAGCAAAGGATAAGATTATATATATAGGCAATGCGTTTCCGCACAATTATGCTGATGCGTGGGACGATGAACGCGGTATGATGATGTTAGACTGGGGCCACGATCCAGAATTTATTGCGTGGCCTGATCAACCTACATACCGGACACTAACATTGTCATTATTGCTTGAGGATCCAGAAAAATTTCTTCAAAAAAAGACAAATGCTAGAATTAATCTAGACATTGACATTACATACGAAGAAGCAAATTTCCTTAAGGAATTATTTACAGATATTTTTAAACTACGAGATTTTGCACTATTACCAACAAAAGACACTGAGCACGAAGAAGGTGTCATTGGCGAGATACAATTCCAGAGTATAGATCAAATAGTTATATCACATCTGCAAAACATCGAAAGCGACACGTTTGATTCACGTGTCTTGATTGCAATTTATAACTCACTTCAATATGCTAAAAATTAAAAGTATTACATTAAAAAACTTTATGAGCGTTGGCGCCGTAACCCAAGGTGTCACTCTCGACAGTGATTCCATAACACTTGTGCTAGGTAATAATATCGACCTCGGCAGTGAAGGTGCTCGTAATGGCACTGGTAAAACAACATTAATAAATGCTATCAGTTATGCATTATTTGGCACTGCTATTACAAATATTAAACGCGACAATCTCATTAATAAAACCAATGGTCGGGATATGGTTGTTAGTTTATCATTTGCCAAAGAAAACCATTCCTATAAAATAGAAAGAGGACGCAAACCAAATAAGTTTAAATTCTACGTTGATGACAATGACGTATCTGAATCTACATCTGTTGATGAAGCCCAAGGTGAAATACGGCACACGCAAGAGAGAATAGAAGATATTATAAAAATGAGTCCAATTATATTCAAACATATTCTTGCGTTGAATACATACACTGAACCATTTTTAAATATGCGGGCACAAGATCAACGAGAGTTCATTGAAGATTTGCTAGGCATTACCGAGTTAAGTAAAAAAGCAGAGGTACTTAAAGACGAAATTAAAAATACAAAAGAACTCATAGTAAAAGAAGAATACAATGTTAAATCAGTTCAAGATGCCAACGAAAAAATACAAGCACAAATTTCTAAGATAACAAGCCGAAGTAAAAAATGGGATGCAGATCATGAACAAAATATTAATGATTTTAAAACTATTATACACGAACTTGATAGCATAGACATTACTGACGAGATACAAAAACACAAAGAATTAGAAATTCATAATACTAAAACTAATAACTTACGTAGGTATAAACGGGAATTACTACAACTAGAAACGCATCAAAAAAACTATATCGCATCAATTGAATCAGATGGCGCAAATTTAGACACAGCAAAAAATCATCAGTGTTATGCCTGTGGACAAGATTTGCATGACCAACAGCACGATGTAATTATTGAGAATTTAACAAATAAAATAAAAGATACTAATATACATTTGCATGAAACTGAACGGGCGATTAATAAGATACAAAGTAAGACTAACAAGATTGGTGAGCTTAACGTAATGCCAACTACATTTTATGATTCAATTGAATCAGCATATAAGCACCAACAGAGTATCACATCGGCGAGCACTGAACTAGAAAAAGAAATAGGATTGGCAAATCCATATATAGAGCAAATTCACGAACTAACGTCTACTGGATTACAGCAGGTTAGTTATGATATGTACAACCAATATATTGATTTAAAAAATCATCAAGAATTTCTACTTAAACTTTTAATTAACAAAGATAGTTTTATACGAAAGGGAATTATCGATCAAAATTTACTTTATCTAAATGCAAGGTTAGATTATTATTTAACAAAAATGGGATTACCACATGAGGTAAAATTCCTCAATGATTTATCTATTGAAATAACGGAAATCGGTCGTGATCTTGATTTTGATAATTTAAGTCGCGGTGAGAAAAACCGGTTAATTTTAAGTCTAAGTTGGGCATTTAGAGATATATTCGAAAGTTTAAACTCTCCTATTAATTTAATGTTTATTGACGAACTGATTGATAACGGCACTGACACTATCGGCGTAGAAGCTGCGATTGCTGTGTTGAAAAAAATGCATCGAGATAGAGATAAACAAATATTCTTAATCTCTCATAGGGAGGAACTTATGGGACGAGTATCAAATGTACTAAATGTTGTTAAAGAAAATGGCTTTACAACTTTTAGCAAAGAAACAACATAAATGACTAATAGTAACACAGCGAAAGAAGTTCTTAAAAGTTGCAGTAACAACAATGGCTTACCTATTTTTAACGAGGATGCCTGGCTAAAATTTAAAAAAGATTTTACAGTAGCGGAAGGGAAACAAGCATTTTCAGAATATATCGTCGAGAACGATATACCATTTCCTATACAAAATATTACAAAACACGAAGTTATTAAAAAATTTAATAAACTAAAAAATACTGAATTAGTTAAATTATTAACAACAACAAAACAACCACCAGTTGACAAATTTAACGATTATGAATATTCTGTACAAGAATATTGTAAAACTATTATAGAACTAGGACATTATTATAATAATATAAGCAATTACTTCCACCAAAATAACAGATTAGCATGTAACGGATACGACATTGCTAGCCCATTTGCAATATGGGGCGAAACCGAAAAACTACTCAAGTTTAACTGGACTTTCTGGCGAGACGGTATTGTAAAGTTTGTTAATGAGGGTAAATATAGAGAAGCATTTAGACTTGGTGCATATGTAGCAACGCAGTTTAAACCTAAGGTAGCAAAATATATGTACGACAGGTTTAATGCTAAAACAATTTTAGACAGTAGTTGCGGTTGGGGTGACCGATTAGCAGGTTTTTATACAAGTAACGCCGAAATATATGTTGGATGTGATCCAAATCCCGTAGTATGGGAAACATATATCAAGCAATGTATGTTTTATGAAAAAATATTAGGCAGTGAACCTAAACTTACACACCATAAAAACTATTTTACAGTAAAGGGTTATAAAGAAGTTATTATATTTTGCGAAGGCAGCGAAGATATTATATGGCCTCATTTGGATTATGATTTAGCATTTACTAGTCCACCATATTTTGGCACTGAGAAATATGCCGAAGGCGTAAATGAAGAGAAACAAAGTTGGTTTAAATATCCAGCACATGACGCATGGCTTAATGATTACTTATTTAAAACACTAAACAACATTCACAATGTAATTGCGAACGAAGGAGTTATTGCTATTAATATTATGGACGTTAAAATGAATAATAAAAGATATTTTATTTGTGATCCAATGACAAAATATATGGCGACTTTAGATATGCCATTGCAAGAAGTAATAGGTATGCGTATATCGCCTAGGCCGAGAAACGAGGAAGCAGGAGATATAGAACATATGCAGGAATGTTTAGTAGAACCAATTTGGGTATACAGCGCATCGGCTGCAAACACTAACACAATATTCGACAAATTATTCGAATAAGGAAATTACAATGATTAAAGCATTCTTTAGAAGTAAAAAATGGGCCATGTGGGCCTGGGGCGGTGGAAGCTTGCTTGCTCTTTCTCTATGGATACAAGTACAAATAACAGTAGCCATAAACGAATGGTATGGTGGGTTTTATAACTTATTGCAAACATCAGGCGATTACAAAGATAATTCAGCCGAAGGTATTGCGTTGTTTTACGACAAATTGATTAGTTTTGATTATTGGCTTAATGGCTTCGAAGGTGACCCATCATTTACTGTGTTGGCATTTCCATATGTTGTGTTAGCCGTACTAACTGGTTGGTTTACTCGTATATATGGATTACGGTGGCGCGAAGCAATTACATTTAATTATATTCCCCGATGGCGTACAGTTAAAGAAGATATCGAAGGTGCGTCTCAACGTATCCAAGAAGACTGCAACCGGTTTGCACGAATTTTAGAGTCATTAGGACTCCAAGTAATAAGAGCAATCATGACATTGGTAGCATTTATTCCAGTACTATGGGGTTTAAGTAGTGCTGTCGAAATTCCATTTTTTAGTGATATACCCGGTTCATTGGTTTGGACTGCTCTTGTTGTATCTCTCGGTGGTATTGTAATCTCTTGGTTCGTTGGTATCAAACTGCCAGGACTTGAGTATAACAACCAGAAGGTAGAGGCGGCGTTTAGAAAAGATTTAGTGTTTGCAGAGAATGATAAA
>MPME02075975.1_pt1 | contig 11364 bp, 8 predicted proteins | sample 1617261 | NCBI WGS metagenome assembly MPME02 (sample SAMN05944811, study PRJNA350692) | marine metagenome | biome: marine; feature: ODZ; material: water; isolation source: 150 m water sample filtered on 30 um supor filter | place: Pacific Ocean | collected 2012-04-09 | depth 150m m
CAAGGTTCGTCATATTTTGCTTATCCCAAAAATTTCAGAAGAGGATGAGTCCAGGGCTTACCGTTTTGCTTTAACGCTGAAAGACTCCGTTTCTTCTCTTGCTGGTTTTAAGAGGCTTGTGCTTGCTCATTCCACAGATAAACAAACAAGGGAAATTGGGGGAGATTTGGGCTGGATTAATCCCAACAGCTCACCTATTCCCGAGCTTTCGCAAATTTTTAGTTTATTAGAAATCGGAACGTGTAGTCTTCCGGTGCGAACGGAACAAGGATATCATTTGTTCTGGGTTGATTCTTTTCGGGAAGGAGGAAAACCAAGTCTTTCCACCCATTGGCCGGAGATAGAGAACATGGCTTTAAACTATAAGCGCTCTCAGTGGTATGAAGGTTGGATCTCAAAAGCCCGTGAAAGGTTTTTTATTCAAATAAAAGCCTGGTAGGTTTCCACAGATCTTTTAACACTTTCTTAACAAAGCTCGCGGCTTTAATTACAAAGTAAAAAAATAAATATTTTTCCTCTTCTTTTCGTTCTTTGTCCACAATTTTATTCTTTTTATCCACTTCATCTTTTTCTTTAATGGGGGTATTAAAAATTTTGTATTAACTGGCTTTGTTATAGTTGGTCAATAAACTTATACACATTATCCACATAGTATATAATTAATAGATTTTCTAATTAAACTAATCTTATATAATATATAGAGTTAATAGGGTGCAAAATTTCTTGTCTGAAGACACCTTTTTCGGTAACATCTCAAGCCTTATTAAAGCAATTAATTTTAAGTTTACAACAATTTTAAACGGACAACTAAATGCGGATTACAACATCATCTGAAGAACTGCTTAAAACGCTTCAAAAGCTTTCTAAAGGAACACCCGCAAGATCAACTCTTCCTATTTTAAGTTGCGTATTATTTGAGGTTGATAACGACGGTGTTTCTTTGCGTACAACAGACTTAGAAATCACCATAAGCACCAAGCTCGAAGCAAGCATTGAAGAACCTGGATCGGCCGCTGTTCCACTGCAAACACTCATGGACATAACCAACGAAATGCAAGACACACGCATTTCGTTGTCAGTAGATAGCAACCTGAAAATTGAACTTGTAACAAACACAGGCACATACGACTTAATGGGAAAACCCGTTGAGGAGTTTCCTGCTCTTCCTGATGTGAACAATCGCAAAGCAAGCGGAATAGATTCGAGCGCGCTCAGAGAAATAATCAGAATGACAACGTTTGCGATCAGCAAAGACGAGCTAAAACCTGCTTTAACGGGTGTGCTTTTTCGATTTGAAGAGAAAAAACTAACCACAGTAGCAACAGACGGCCACAGGCTCGTGCGCTATATACAAAAAGATTTTGAAGGTAAAGACTTTGCGGGGGACATAATAATACCAAGAAAATTTTTAAACCTAATGAACTCGTTACTGGCATCCGATGAAAACGTTCAAATTTGGATGGGAGACAACAGTTTAACAGCAAGCGTTGGTAGCGATTCTATTTTTACCCGAATTATAGATGAAAGATTTCCAGATTTTGAAAGCGTAATACCGACGGACAACGATAAAGAGCTTTTAGTAGAAAGAGAAGCTTTATTAAGCGCGGTAAAAAGAGTTTCCATTTTTTCCAATCGTTCTACACATCAGATAGCCCTTGATGTTGCCGAAGATAAAACAACCGTAAGAACGGAAGATCCAGAAAAAGCATCAAAAGCCAAAGAAGAAATTCCCTCAAAACTTACAGGGGAAAGCGTAACCGTGGGCTATAACGCCGCCTATTTGAAAGACATCTTGATGCATTTGAAAACAAAAAATATAGTTCTTCATCTAAAAACAGCCATAAGCGCATGCTTGGTTTTTCCAGACACCCAAGGACCAAACAACGAAATTACCATGTTGTTGATGCCTATTAGGCTTAATGATTAAAAGGTAAAAAAATCCACAACCAAACAGAAAAAACACGTTTCAATGCCACACATTGAGACAGTTGAAATACAAAACTATAGAAACCACGACCACGTTCAACTTGATTTTAAAAAAGGTATTAATGTGATCTGGGGAGAAAACGGTTCTGGAAAAACAGCGGCGCTGGAGGCAGTTTATACTCTTTCTATGGGAAGGAGTTTTCGCACCCGAAACCACAAGGAAACCCTAAAAGAAAACGCAAACAGGTCTTCCTTAAAAGGCACCTTTAACACAAACACCGCCGTGCGGGAAATTAAGCTAAATCATCTGTCGACCGGACAGAGACGTTTTTTTATCAACGGCACAGCCATAAAAAAAACAATGGATTTGATAGGTAAAACGCCGATTGTTTTATTGTCTCCAGAAGAACAAATCATAACAAAAGGTTCGCCTGGAGACAGGCGTGATTATTTCAATAAAATTTTTTCCATCATCTCAAGGGAGTATTTAAAAACGCTGCTTATATATCAAAGACTTATAAAACAAAGGAACTTTGCCCTTCGGGAAACACGAAAAAGACACACAAATCACACGGCTATAACAGCATGGAACGAACCTGTTGTTTCTACGGGAAAAAAACTCTGGAAACTAAAAACAGATATAATTAATCAAACGATTCTCGAACTGCAAAAAATAAATAAAAAACACGCCAAAGAAGATATTGATTTACAATTAGAATTTTTTCCGGAAGGAGAAACAGAAACCTTTAAAAACCGCCTTGAAAGCTCGTTAGAACGAGACATTGTAAAAGGCCGGACAACGGCGGGACCACACCGAGACGAATATTGTTTTACATTTAACGGCAGATTGTTGAGAAAGTTTGGATCACAAGGAGAGCACAAGCTTGCTCTTGTTCTTATAAAAATGGCAGAGATAAACACAATAAAAAAAGCAACAGGAAAGACACCCATTTTAATGCTTGACGATTTTTTTGCGAAATTAGATTTTCAAAGAGCTGACGGTGCGCTGTCTTTATTGAACGGAGAATACCAAACAATTATAACCACAACAGATATTGTGGACATTGAAAAACACGGGATTGATTTAGAGTCTGAAAACAACACCTCTTTACACATGGAAAGAATGTGCAAAGCTTAAAACAGGTATTAAATATTTATCTCCACAAGGCGGGGCTGGCAAAAGGGGTAGCACAAAACACAGCAATATCTGTTTGGCCAGATGTTGTTGGAGAAAAAATATCATCCAACACAACACCAGAAAGCGTGGAACACGGAACGCTAACGATAAGAACAACAACACCGGCCTGGCGGCAAGAGCTCCAGTTTCAAAAACAAGATATAATAATAAAATTAAACAAGCGTATTGGTAAAAAAGCAATAAAGGACATTATCTTTTTATGATAAACAAAGAACAATCAGAACAGTACGGCGCAGAAAAAATACAGGTCTTAAAAGGCCTTGAGGCGGTGCGAAAACGACCAGCAATGTACATAGGCGACGTTGGAAAACGCGGGCTTCACCATTTGATATATGAAGTTGTAGACAACAGTGTAGATGAAGCTCTGGCTGGACATTGTTCAAAAATACACGTCGAATTTAATGTAGACGGGAGCGTTTCAATTGAAGACAACGGCAGGGGAATACCCGTAGACATCCATAAAACAGAAAAGAAACCAGCCCTTGAAGTTGTTATGACGGTATTGCACGCAGGGGGAAAATTTGATAAAGGCTCATACAAAGTTTCGGGAGGACTACACGGCGTAGGCGTTTCGGTTGTAAACGCCCTGTCTGAATGGTTAGAAGCTGAAGTTCACAGAGAAGGGCAAGTACACAAGCAAAGATACGAGCGGGGCAACACAAAAACGAAAATTGAGATAATAGGAAAGACAAAAAAGACAGGTACAAAAATCACATTTATGCCTGACGAAGAAATCTTTAACGTAAGAAGCTGGGACTTTGATCTTATTGCAGACCGCTTGAGAGAGCTGGCATATCTGAATAGAGGGTTAGAAATTTCTCTTGTTGACACAACCGGCGAAGAAGAAAGAAAAGAAACATTTAAATTTAAAGGAGGCCTTTCTGACTTCATCAAGTTTTTGGACAGTTCCACAAATTCTTTACACAATAAAGTCATTACGATAAATAAAGAGAGCGGGGAGGCTCCGATTGATGTTGCCATGCGATATAATGACGGTTATTCAGAAAACATTTTATCTTTTGTAAACAACATAAACACAATAGAGGGCGGAACACACATGTCGGGCTTTAGATCCGCGCTTACTAGGGGGCTTAACTCTTATGGGAATAAAAACAACCTTATAAAAGGAGTTAAGGGCGAAAAAATTACCCTAAGCGGAGAAGATTTTAGAGAAGGGTTAACAGCTGTTGTTTCAATAAAAGTAGCGGAGCCACAGTTTGAAGGCCAAACAAAAACAAAATTGGGAAACGGTGAAATAAAAGGAATTGTTGACGCGATAGTTTATGAGGGGATACAAGAATTTTTAGAACAAAACCCATCTATTGCAAAGAGAGTTATAGGCAAAGCGCTGATGTCTCACAGAAGTCGTGAGGCGGCGAGAAAAGCCCGGGATTTAATCCGCAGAAAAAGCGCGCTTGAGGGAGGCTCTCTCCCTGGAAAGCTGGCGGACTGTTCAAATAAAGATCCGGAAATGTGTGAAATTTATCTTGTTGAGGGGGACTCTGCGGGCGGATCTGCAAAACAAGGCAGAGACAGACGCTTTCAGGCTATTCTGCCACTAAGGGGTAAAGTAATAAACGCAGAAAAAGCAAGAATAGATAAATTATTATCAAACAATGAAATTCAAACAATTATTACTGCATTGGGCACCGGTTTTGGCGGTGACGCGGAAGACGGAGATCAAAAGAAAAACGCAGCGGATTTTGACATTGAAAGACTTCGATACCATAAGGTTATAATTATGACCGATGCTGATGTTGACGGCAGCCACATTAGAACACTATTACTAACGTTTCTTTATCGCAAAATGCCCCAACTTATTACTAACGGAAATGTATATGTTGCACAACCGCCCCTATATAGATTAAAACAAGGAAAAAAGAGTGTATATGTATATAACGAAGATGAGCAAAAAACACTTCTTGAGCGCATGAGAAAAGATAACAAAACAACTAAAATAGATATTCAGAGATATAAAGGCCTGGGCGAAATGAACCCCGACCAACTTTGGTCAACAACAATGGATCCGGAAAAAAGGACCCTATTGCTTGTAACCGTCGAAGACGCAACGGAGGCTGCAAAAACATTTACAGACCTAATGGGTAGCGACGTTGAAGCGCGTCGATCATTTATTGAAGCAAACGCACTGTTTGTTGGAAATTTGGACATTTAAAAAGACAGAAAGAGAAAAATGGATTTATCGAGAGACAACATAGTAAAACTAGACATCGTTGATGAAATGCGCGAAAGCTACCTTAATTATTCAATGTCAGTTATTGTATCCCGGGCACTGCCCGACGTAAGAGACGGGTTAAAACCGGTACACAGAAGAATACTGTTTGGCATGAGCGAATTGGGCGTTGGGTGGAATAGGCCCTATAAAAAATCAGCCAGAATTGTCGGTGATGTTCTTGGTAAATATCATCCACACGGCGACTCCTCTGTGTATGATGCTCTGGTAAGAATGGCACAAGACTTTGCCATGAGGTATGAACTTGTAGACGGACAAGGAAACTTCGGATCGGTTGATGGAGACAGAGCTGCCGCCATGAGATATACTGAAGCGCGAATGACAAGGCTTGGCAGTGAAACAATGATAGATCTCGAGAAGAAAACAGTTGATTGGCAGCTAAACTTTGACGAGTCAATGAAAGAACCCACTGTTCTGCCAACAACGTTTCCTGCCTTACTTGTAAACGGATCAGAAGGAATAGCTGTTGGCATGGCCACAAAAATTCCTCCACAAAACATAACAGAAATTGTTAATGCTCTTATTACCCTCATTGAAAACCCAGAACTTGAAGTGAGCGAATTGTTGAAAATTGTTACTGGACCCGATTTTCCTACAGGCGCTATAATCATGGGCTACGAAGGTATAAAAAGCGCATATGAAACAGGAAGAGGAAAAGTTATTGTTCGTGCCCGGGCATCAATTGAAAGCGACAATCGGGGCCGTTCAAGTATTATTGTAAGCGAACTTCCCTATCAGGTAAACAAGGCTAATCTAATCGAAAAAATAGCAGACCATGTACGAAATAAAAAAATTGAAGGCATAAGAGACATAAGAGATGAGTCAGATAAAGACGGTATTAGGGTTGTAATTGAAACAAAAAAAGATGCAATACCTGAAGTTATTTTAAATCAGCTTTATAAATACACACAACTTCAAGACACGTTTGGGGTTATTTTGCTTGCCTTAGTAAATGGCGCGCCAAAACTTCTAACATTAAAAGAAACGCTTGCACATTTTATTAGTTTTAGACATGAAATTGTTGTTAGGCGCACGCAGTTTGAGTTGGATGAAGCAGAAGCAAAGGCTCACATATTAGAAGGATTAAAAATAGCACTAGACAATATAGACGAAGCTATAGAACTGATCAAAGCAAGTAAAGACCCAAGCTCGGCAAAAGAAGGACTGATTAACCAATTTGATCTTTCAGAAAAACAAGCACAAGCAATTTTAGATATGCGACTGCAAAGACTTACAGGCCTAGAAGTAGACAAAATAGTTGAACAGTATAAAGAAATAATAAAAATAATCGTAAAATTAAAAGGAATCCTGGAAAACCGTTCTCAAAGAATGGACATTATTAAACACGAACTAGAAGACGTTCGAGAAAGATTTGGTGACGAAAGAAGAACGGAAATTCTGCCTTTTGGCGCAGATGTTTCCCTAGAGGATATGATAGTTGAAGAAGACGTCGTAATAACGATTACACACAGCGGGTATATAAAGCGCACGCCCGCAACCACATATAGAAGTCAACGACGAGGTGGACGTGGAATAAAGGGTGCGCTATCTAAAGATACAGATTTTGTAGAAAATTTATTTATAGCAAACACACATAGTTATCTTTTGTTTTTTACAGACAAGGGAAAGTGTTATTGGTTAAAAGCATATGACATACCACAGGGCGGCAGGGCAACGTTAGGTCGCGCAGTTGTTAATTTGATTGGTTGTGAGCCCGGAGAAAAAGTTGAAGCGTTTGTAAGCGTTAAAACTTTTGACGACCAACACTATATTGCAATGGCAACACAAAAAGGGATAGTTAAAAAGACTGTTCTGTCTGCTTATAGCAAACCAAGAAAAGGCGGGATTTATGCCGTTGACATACGCGAAGGCGACAGGCTAATAGAAGCAAAAATCACAGATGGTGAAAACGATATTCTATTAGGCACCAAGGAAGGAAAATCAATTCGATTTTCCGAAAAAAATGTACGACCAACAGGACGAAAAACGATGGGCGTTAAAGGAATAACCTTAAGCTCAAAAACAGATGAGATTGTGGGAATGTTGGTTGTTAAAAGGGAAGGAACAATATTGGTTGCAACAGAAAAGGGCCTTGGAAAAAGAACTGACGTAATTCAATACAGAACACAAATGCGCGGAGGCAAAGGGGTAATGACAATGCGCGTTACAGAAAAAACAGGAAAAATGAAAGCCATCATGGAAGTTGTAGATACAGATGATTTGGTTGTAATAACAGACCAAGGCGTTTTAATGCGACAACCCATCGCGTCAATAAGAACCATTGGGCGAGTAACACAAGGCGTAAAATTAGTTAAGTTAGATGAAGGAACAACAATTTCATCTATAAGTCGGGTAATCCACGAAGACGACGAAAACGAGGAAGTAATAGATGAACAACTCGAAACAAAAACCCCCGAAGAAACACCACCAGAAGATGTGCCGCAATAGTAGTATTTGTAAAAACATTTTACGGATACAGGAAAAAATACTAAAAGCTCAAGAAAAAACAGGTCAAAATCAACCAGTAACAATTGTTGGAGTTACTAAAACACACCCGCCGGAAACAGTCTCGCTTGCAATTGCAGCAGGGTTGACACATATTGGAGAAAACAGAGTTCAAGAAGCAGAAAATAAATTTTTTAAAATTGAAAACGACAAAAGCGTTATTAAACATATGATTGGTCACCTCCAATCGAATAAAGTCAAAAAAGCTGTCAACTTATTTGACAGGATAGACGCAGTTGATTCATTAAAGCTCGCAGAAAACATTAGTAAAAACGCACAAAAACTAAATAAAACAATACCTGTTTTGCTTGAAATAAACATGAGTGAAGAAAACCAAAAGCACGGCTTTGATAAAAAAGAAATAGATAATGTTTTAGCCTGTTTAGAAAAGAAAAACTTAAAGGCAGAAGGATTAATGACAATTGGACCCCACACAAAAAATGAACAAAAAATCAGAGCAGCCTTTTCAGGGTTAAAAAGAATACTAGATAGAGTTAATCTACAACTTCCATCAGGCCACAAAAGCCTAACAACGCTTTCCATGGGCATGAGTGGAGATTATTTAATTGGCGTAGAAGAAGGAAGTACAATGGTTAGAATAGGAACAGCTATCTTTGGCGCCAGACAAATATATTTATAAAAAGATTTTTAACCATACTGTAGCTGATATGTAAGCAAAGTTAGCGGCCAGCTAAAGAGGTAGCTATTTCAGCACCGAGTTTTATATTATTAAGAGCTAAAGAAATATTTGCCTTTAAACATTTTCCACAAGAAAGATCAACAATTGTTTTTAATAAAAAAGGCGTAACGTCTTTACCTGATATTTTATTTTTATCTGCCAGCTTTAAAGCAGACTTCAAATAACCCCCTATTTCCTTTTTTGATATTTCATCTTTTTTTCTTATTGGGTTTGCGATTAAGAAGGCAGAATTAATTTTAAGCGCTCGCGAGGTTTTATATTGTTTTATTATTTCTTCAACAGATTTTACATGGTTATTAAGCTTTAAACCTGTGTTGCGAGAATAAAAACCCGGAAATTCTTTTGTTTTAAATCCAATAACCGGAACACCGAAAGACTCGAGAGTCTCAAGGGTTTTTGGAAGATCAAGAATAGATTTTGCACCAGCAGACACAACAATTATAGGAACGTTGCTTAGGGCCATTAAATCTTGAGACATGTCCATGTTTTTTGAATAATTGTGGTGAACGCCACCTATTCCCCCGGTGGAAAAAACGCTTATACCGGCCAAATAAGCCAAATGCATCGTAGCAGAAGCGGTCGTTGCTCCAGATCTCTTTTCAGAAACAATAGCCCCTAAATCTCGAAGAGAAGTTTTGTGTACAGCCGGATTATTACAAACAAACTCCAAATCTTTTTCATCAAGGCCTATTTTTATTTTTCCGTTTATAATAGCAATCGTGGCCGGGACAACTCCCGCGCTCATTAACAAATCCGCAGAATTTTTCGCAAAAGCAAGATTTTCGGGAAAAGGCATGCCGTGAGCTAAAATTGTAGACTCCAGAGCTAATACAGGCCCGTTCTTTTTGAGCGCCTTTTTTACATCCGGATGAAATAAAAAACTGTTAATGGTCATAGTTAAAGTTATCAGCGTAGGACATAAAAATTAGCATTAATTTCAAACCTTTAAGATGGAAAATAAAAACGAGCAAAAAATAATTTTTAGAGCAATAATAAACAGAAGCAGGGCAAACAAACAATGTTATCAAGCATAAAAAATTTTATTTTACCAAAAGATAAAAAAATCTCCAAAGAAGTCTTCACGTTAGCCCTTCCTGTAATTATAAGCAATTTGAGCAGAGTAATGATGAGCATTTTTGATGTGGCTATGGTGGGGCGTCTTGGCGCGGAGGCGCTGGCTGCGACGGGAATGGGCGCCATGCTGTTGTGGGGAGCCCTTAGCCTTGTGTTAGGAATTCGCACGGCCGTTCAAACGCTGTCCTCTAGGCGCCTGGGTCAAAAAATCTACCATGAAGCAGGAACGGCATTTCATAACGGACTGATCATGGCCACCGCATACGCGCTGCCCGTGTCATTGGCGGGCTGGCTTCTGGCAAAAGATTTTGTACCATTTTTCATCACAGACCCAATTGCCACACCGCTGGCTATTAAATATGCTTCAATTGTGTTTCTGAGCCTACTTTTTTCAGCGTACAGTTTTGTTTTTCAAGGTTTCTTCACCGGCGTTGAAAAAACAAAAATTCACATGACGGTCACAATTTCAAGCAATATATTAAACGTGTATTTGAACGCAGGGCTTATTTATGGGTCGAGCGGAGTGAGAACCTTTTTCACTGACACGGTTCCACAGCTATCCTTTTTATCCCCCCTTTGGCAATGGATAGAATTCCCGGCACTAGGTGTAAAAGGCGCAGCTTTGGCAACACTGGTCGCGTCGACATGGATGGCTATTCATTATTTTTTATTTCTGTTTTCAAAAGAGATCAAACACCGTTTTGCTGTTTTCAAATTTTCCATGGATAAAACCATGATGAACAAACAATTAAAGCTTGCGGCCCCCCAGGGGTTTCAAGAAGTGATCATAGCGGTTGGATGGTCCATGTTTTACAAGATCGTAGGTATGATTGGATTAATCGAGCTGGCAACCACACAATTGCTTTTTACCATTATGCACGCATCGTTTATGCCGGCACTGGGAGTAGGACAAGCGTGCTCGACGCTGGTCAGCAAATATATGGGAGAGAAAAGAGTAGAAAAATCAGAAATAAGCATTAAAGAATCTATCCGCCTGGCAGAATATATAATGGGAACAATGGGAATAAGTTTTATTCTTTTTCCTAAAATGTATTTGTATATATTTACAAACGACCCAGAAATAATTCGCCTAGGCGTCTTTGGTTTAAGAATGATCGGCGCTGTTCAGTTTTTAGACGCCATAGGTTTTGTTCTCTGGTTTGCTCTCGCTGGCGCCGGAAACACAATTTTCCCGGCCATGGTTGAATCAGTGTTAACATGGTTTATAATTGTATTGGGCAGCTATGTTTTTGGGGTAAAGATGGCACTTGGTTTTACTGCTCCATGGGTGCTTTTTCCGGTTTATATGGCCCTGTTTGCAGGAATTATGGTTTGGAAAATAAGTCAAGGAGACTGGAAAGAGATTAAAGTGTGATTAATCCTTTTCGTAATTTTATTTAATCAGAGACATGTTAAGATCATACAAAGACACAGACCGCGGGGATTGCCCAACACCCGCTGGAAACATCTTCATGTATAAACAAATAAGAACACATAAATTATAAGATAGTTTTTCATATAGAATTAGTACAATAAAATGATCAAGTATCCCGGAATTAAATCTACAGCAGACGGCGCAGCCATCGTGGTTTGGGTTGAAACCCACATTACTCAAGGTGCATGCGCATATCCAATTACATCATCAACGACCATGGGGTCTGGTTACCAGGCTGTCATTGCAAACGGTGGAACAAACATCTGGGGTGAAAA
>MPME02097525.1_pt1 | contig 11183 bp, 13 predicted proteins | sample 1617261 | NCBI WGS metagenome assembly MPME02 (sample SAMN05944811, study PRJNA350692) | marine metagenome | biome: marine; feature: ODZ; material: water; isolation source: 150 m water sample filtered on 30 um supor filter | place: Pacific Ocean | collected 2012-04-09 | depth 150m m
CCGTAATTTTTTGTCATACCTCCAAAGGCTCTTTGATAAATTTTCCCATCCTTTGTTCTGCTAAAAGGAACTCCGTATCTTTCTAATTCTATTACTGCTATTGGTGCCTCTTTGCATAAATACTCAATGGCATCTTGGTCGCCTAGCCAGTCGGATCCCTTTACGGTGTCATACATGTGCCATCTCCAGTCATCTTCACCCATATTTCCAAGTGCTGCTGAAATACCTCCTTGAGCAGCCGATGTATGACTTCGGGTTGGAAATACTTTTGAAATGCATGCTGTTTTTAATCCAGCTTCGGACAATCCCACTGCAGCTCTCAAACCAGAACCTCCTGAGCCTAGCACTACTACATCATACTCATGATCAATAATTTTATATGAACTCATATATTTAAATTAAATAAAATAAAAATTGTTATTGCTGCTATAGTTACGCCTAAAACATTTGTAATTTTGTTGACTATGCTTTTAATTTTTTCATCTTGAATATAATCCTGGTACACTTCCTTCAAGCCCAAAATGATGTGAATAAAACTAATTATAATTAAAATTGGTATCCTGGTTTTGGATTTATCCGAAGAAAAAAAGTTCATAACTTCAAAATAACCTTCATCATAAATTGAAATAAAATTTATAACAAACCATCCCATTATAGGAATCATTAACAAGGCAGTTGCCCTTTGGATTATCCATTTACGTGATGCCTTCATTTAAATTAATGCTCTTCCAATTCCCCACATTAAAACAGTTAAAACTAAAGATCCTAAAATGACTATGATTCCTGAAATATTTGCTGTTTTTATTTCATAACCATAACCTAAATCCCAAATAAAGTGCCTTATACCGCTTAACAGATGAAAGCTATAAGACCAGACAAAACTCATTACAAATAATTTTCCAAAATAAGATTGAAAAAAAATATTAATAAGTTCGTAATTTGATTCGCCAGCAAAAAGTAATCCAATCCATATACAAATAATAACCAGTCCAATTACATTAATGATTCCTGTTATTCTATGAGAAATGGAAATTAATGACGAAATTTGCCATCTATAAATTTGAAGATGGGGTGACAGTGGATTATTTTTATTGTTCATAATAATTTTTTTATTAAAGTTTCAGCAATCTGTATTGTATTCAAAGCAGCTCCTTTAAGTAAATTGTCAGAAACGACCCACATATTTAATGCTTTATCATTAGAATTGTCTTTTCGAATTCTAGAAATAAAAGTCAAAGGGCTATTTTCTGCTTCCAGAGGTGTAATATAACCTCCGTCTTTTCTCTCGTCTAAAACTTTGCAACCAGGTGCTTTACTTAAAATATCTTTAACCTTTTCAATATCAAAATTTTTTTCAAATTCAACGTTAATTGATTCCGAATGCGATATCATTACTGGAACTCTTACACAAGTTGCTGTTAATTTTATATTTGGATCAAGAATCTTTTTAGTTTCATTTTCCATTTTCCATTCCTCTCTTGTATATCCACCGTCCACAAAATCATCAATGTGAGGTATTAAATTAAAGGCAATTTGTTTTGTAAAGTTTTTCGATTTAATATTTTTTCCCGATAAATAATTTTTTGATTGATCAAGTAACTCATCCATGGGTGCCTTTCCCGCTCCAGAAACAGATTGATAGGTCGATACTATCACTCTTTTGATATTAAAATGATCGTGTAAAGGTTTCAGTGCAACAACCATCTGGATAGTAGAACAGTTTGGATTTGCAATTATATTTTTCTTTTTATACATAGTCAGTTGATCTGAATTAACCTCAGGAACTATCAAAGGGACGTCTTGATCCATTCTAAAAAATTTAGAATTATCTATTACAATTGTTTTTTTACTTGCAGAAGGGACCCATTTTTCAGCTATTTTGCTTCCGGCAGCAAAAAAAGTGATTTGTGCGCTTGAAAAATCATATTTTTCAAGATTTTGAACCTCTATTTGATTGCCTTTAAAATTAATTTTTTTTCCAACACTTTTTTCAGATGCAACTAAAAATAATTTAGAAACTTTAATTTTAGATTTTTCTAAAATTTCAATGGTTTTTCTTCCAACATTGCCAGTGGCACCAATTATAGCTAAATTCATTTAAATATTATTTTAGTGTAAATTTGATATAATTGCATCACCCATATCTGAAGTAGAAATCTCTTTTTTTCCAGGTGACATTATATCTTTAGTTCTTAAACCTTTATCCAAGACTTTTTGCACAGCCTCATCTAATAGAACTGCCTCTTTCTCTAAATCAAGAGAATATTTCAATGCCATAGAAAAGCTCAATATAGTTGCAATTGGATTTGAGATATTCTTGCCCGCAATATCTGGAGCAGATCCATGAACTGGTTCATATAAAGATTTTATTCGATCGTTTTTATCTCTTTCTCCTAAAGAGGCTGAGGGAAGTAATCCTAGCGAACCCGTAAGCATTGCCGCTTCATCTGAAAGCATATCTCCAAATAAATTATCCGTGACGATCACATCAAATTGTTTAGGATTTCTTAGTAATTGCATCGCACAATTGTCTGCCAACATGTGATTTAGTTCAATTTTTTCGTATTCTTTGTCCCTTAGTGCTTGCACTTCTTCTCTCCATAAAACTCCGGCTTCCATAACATTGGATTTTTCACATGATGTTACTTTGTTTTTTCTCTTAGCAGCTAATTCGAAAGCTACTCGCGCAACTCTTTGGATTTCTTTCGTTGTATAACTATGAGTATTAATTCCTTTTCGCTCTCCATTCTCAATAGGCTCAATGCCTCTTGGTTCGCCAAAATAAATTCCTCCTGTCAATTCTCTTACTATTAAAATATCTAAGCCTGACACTATTTCAGGTTTTAAAGAAGAGGAATCTACAAGTTGTTTAAAACAAATCGCTGGTCTTAGATTTGCAAATAATTTCAATTCTTTCCTAAGTTTCAATAATCCTCTCTCAGGTTTTTTGGAAAATTCTAATTTATCATATTGTGGTCCACCACAAGCTCCAAGTATTACCGCATTACTCTCAAGCGCTTTATAGAAAACTTCATCTATAATAGGCATTCCATGCTTGTCAATAGAAGCACCGCCGATTAGATCTTGATCGATTTTAAAATCAAGTGATTTTTTTTCATTAAACCAATTAATAACTTTTTTTGTTTCACCAACCACTTCTGGTCCAACGCCATCTCCAGGTAATAGTAATATTTTTCTTTGCTTCTTAGCCATTATTTAAAATCCATGGTTTGTTTTGAGTTAATTTATTTTCAAAAGTTTCTATATGTTTTGTTTTTTCAAGAGATAATGCAATATCGTCAAGACCTTCGATCAGACATTTTTTCTTAAAAAGATCCAGTTTAAATTTATGTGATTTGTTGCCATAAATAATTTCTTGCTCTGAAAGTTTTATCTCGATATTTTCTTTTCTACCAGAACATTCTCCTAATTCTTTAACAATATTTTCCTGAACAATAATTGGTAATATGCCATTTTTGAAACAATTATTATAAAAAATATCGGCAAAACTCTGACTAATTACACATCTTATCCCAAAATCAAGCAATGCCCAGGGAGCATGTTCTCTTGATGATCCACAACCAAAATTTTTTCCAGATATAAGTATCTTTGAATTTTTATAAGGATCGTTATTTAATACAAAATTCTTTATAGGATTTCCTTGCTCATCAAATCGCATTTCATAAAATAAACTTTTTCCAAGACCAGATCTTTTTATAGTTTTTAAAAATTGCTTAGGAATTATCATATCCGTATCAATATTAATTAAAGGAAGATATGCTGGTATGCTTTTTATATTTTTAAATTTTTCCATAATATTAATTATTAAAATTTTCTGACATCAGATAAATGCCCATTAATTGCTGCTGCAACTGCCATTGCTGGACTAACTAAATGTGTTCTTCCCCCTCTTCCTTGTCTGCCTTCAAAGTTTCTATTTGAAGTGGAGGCACATCTTTCTTTCGAATTCAATTTATCTGCATTCATCGCTAAACACATCGAACAGCCTGGTTCTCTCCATTCAAAACCTGAATTCTTAAAAATCTTATCCAAACCTTCTTCTTCGGCTTGACCTTTAACTAAACCTGATCCTGGAACAACAATTGCATTCACATGTTTAGCAATTTTTTTATCTTTCAAAAGTTTGGCAGCTTCTCTAAGATCTTGAATACGCCCATTTGTACAGCTTCCAATAAATACTTTATCAATTTTTATATCTGTAATTTTTGTGTTAGGTTGCAATCCCATATAATTTAGTGATCTTTCCATGGCTACTTTTCTATCTTTATCTTTTTCTTGATTTGGATTAGGAACAAAACCATTAACGGGCACAACATCTTGTGGAGAGGTCCCCCAGGTAACTTGAGGAACAATATCTTCTCCTTTAATAACAACTTCTTTATCAAATTTACAATCATCATCAGATTTTAAATTGCTCCAATGCTCTAATGCTTTATTCCAATTATTATTTTTAGGAGACATTGGTTTGCCTTTTAAATATTCAAAAGTTTTTTTATCTGGCTCGATTAATCCTGCCCTAGCTCCTCCTTCTATAGTCATATTGCAAACTGTCATCCTTTCTTCAATGCTTAAATTTTTTATCACATCTCCTGCAAATTCTATGACGAAACCAGTTCCGCCAGCGGTACCTATCGTTCCAATAATTTTTAATATGACATCTTTTGCTGTAACTCCAATTGACAATTTACCATTTACTATTAAACGAAAATTTTTTGATTTTTTTTGTATAAGTGTTTGAGTAGCCAAAACATGTTCAACTTCGGATGTTCCAACGCCAAAAGCTAATGCCCCGAAAGCTCCGTGAGTAGCTGTATGACTATCGCCACAAACTATAACAGTCCCTGGTTGAGTGAAGCCCTGTTCGGGTCCAATAATATGAACTATCCCGTGTCTTTTATCATTCATATCAAAAAATTCTATTCCAAATTCTTTGCAATTATTCCTAAGAGCATCAACCTGTATTTTTGACTCCTTATCGTCAATTCCTTTAGACCTGTCAGTCGTCGGGACATTATGATCTGCAACTGCTAAATTTAGATTTGGTTTTCTAACTTTTCTTTTACCTAATCTTAAACCTTCAAAAGCTTGTGGACTTGTTACTTCGTGAATTAGGTGTCTATCAACATAAAGAAGTGATGTTCCGTCCTGTCGTTCATAGACAAGATGCTCATCCCAAATTTTATCGTACAAAGTTTTTGGCATTAAAAAATTATTTAAGATTGTCTTTTTCTTTACCAGTTGTCTTCTCTATAATTTTTTTAGCTTGAACAGCTTCTTCTTTTTTAGACTCTTCTTTTTTTGCTTCTACTTTTGATGTTTCCTTTTCTTCAGCGATAGAGGTGTCTTGCTTAATATCCTCTGGAACTGAACTTTTAACTTCTACGTCTACTCCAATATTTTTTCTTAATTTTTCAGCAATTCTTGCTGATTTTCCTTTTCTATCTCTTAGATAATATAACTTGGCTCTTCTTACTTTGCCTGACCTAATAACTTTTATTGAGCCAATTATAGGGCTGTAAAGAGCAAATGTTCTTTCAACACCTTCGCCAAATGAAATTTTTCTCACTGTAAATGAAGAGTTAATATCTCTATTCTTCTTTGCAATACAAACTCCTTCAAAATTCTGAATTCTTTCTCTTTTCCCCTCAACAATTCTAACGCCTACTCGAATAGTGTCTCCCGGAAAAAAATTAGTAATCTTTTTTTTTGAGGTTAATTTTTCTATTTGTGCCTTATTTATATCTTCAATATTTTTCATTTTTTCTTTTTACTTAAATGTTTTTTCCACAGATCAGGTCTCTGGCGACGTGTTATAGCTCTAGATTGTGATAAACGCCAGTCTTTAATTTTACCATGGTCTCCAGATAATAATACCTCTGGAAGGCTTTTTTTTTCCCATTTTTGTGGTTTTGTATATTGAGGATACTCTAAAAGATTATTCTCAAAAGTTTCTTCTTTTAAAGAGTTAGGATTACCTATCACACCTGGTAATAATCTTATAATGGAATCCAAAAAAACATAGGCTGCTGTCTCGCCTCCAGAAAGAATATAATCTCCTACACTAATCTCTTGAATCCCTCTAGTTTCCAAAATTCTCTGATCAACTCCTTCGAAATGGCCACAAATAATATTTAAATTTTTTAATTTACTTAAGTTCTTTGCAAGACTTTGCTCTAGCTTTTTTCCCTTAGGTGAAAGATAAATAATTTTTTCTTTTTTATTTAAATTTACATTTTTATCAATTGCGTTCGCTAATACATCTGCTCTCATTACCATTCCGCTGCCTCCGCCAAATGGAGTGTCATCAACGGTAGCATGTTTATCCATGGCAAACTTATTAATATCAATAATTTCTAGCTGCCAAATTTTATTCTCTTGTGCTTTTTTATATAGTCCTGAGTTTAGAGGGCCAGGAAACAAATCCGGATATAGAGTAAATATTTTTACTTTTAACATTTTGAATCATCCTTTTTTCTGGTCCGATTTTGGAGCTTCTTTTTTAGGTTCTTCTTTTTTAGCTTCCTGTTTAGGAGCTTCTTTTTTAGGTTCTTCTTTTTTAGCTTCCTGTTTAGGAGCTTCTTTCTTAGGTTCTTCTTTACCGTCTTTTTTTCTATCTTTTTTTGGAATTGCCTTTTGAGGATTATTGCCAGCCTTCGGCATAGGCATAATTTTTGCTTCTCCTAAAATTCTGGATACCCTCATAGTCGGTCTTGCACCTTTACTAATCCAATATTTCACTCTTTCTGTCTCTATTTTAATTCTTTCTTTTCTGTCCTTAGGAAGTAAAGGGTTAAACAGTCCAATTTTTTCTATAAACCTACCGTCTCTTGGAAATCTACTGTCTGCAACTACAATTTTATAAACCGGTCTTTTTTTAGCTCCACCCATTGATAATCTAATTTTAAGCATATTATTTATCCTCCATTTATTTTAAGTTATTTAAAAGCTCATTTGGAATTTCACCGCCTGGCATCTTTCCTTTTGACATTTTTTTCATCATTTTTGACATCATTTTAAATTGTTTTAACAATCGATTTATTGTCTGAACATCTGTTCCTGAGCCTGATGAAATTCTTTTTCTTCTTGATCCGCTTATAATATCTGGATTCTCTCTTTCTTTTTTTGTCATTGATAAGATGATTGCTTCATTCGCGGATAATAGTTTTTCATCAACATTAGCATTTTGCATCTGTTCTTTTGCTTTACTAACACCGGGTAAAAGAGAAAGCACGCCCTCCATACCGCCCATTTTTTTCATTTGCCTTAATTGCAATAAATAATCCTCAAAGGTAAAAGTACCTTTTTTAATTTTTTCTTCAGCTGATTTAATTTTTTCTTCATCAAGATCTTGAGATGCTTTTTCTACTAAAGAGACGATATCTCCCATTCCAAGAATTCTATTTGCCAGCCTGTCTGGATGAAAAGATTCTAAATCATCTATTTTTTCACCTACACCTATAAACTTTATTGGCTTTCCGGTAGTTTGCTTCATACTTAAGGCAGCACCACCCCGACCATCACCGTCAACTCTTGTTAATATAATGCTAGTTAAACGAACTGCTTTATCAAATTCAGAAGCTAAATTAACAGCAATTTGTCCCGTTAAAGAATCCGCGACCAAAATTGTTTCTACAGGGTTAAGAGTATCTTTGAGAGTTTTAATCTCTGTCATCATATTTAAATCCATTTGGGTTCTGCCGGCGGTATCAAAAATTATTATATCTGAGCCGCTCAAACTGGCTGCATTTATTGCTCTTTTTGCAATATCTATTGGCAACTGATTTTCAACAATTGGTAAAGCATTTAAATTATTATTTTCAGCCAAGACTTTTAACTGCTCTTGTGCGGCAGGCCGATAGATGTCCAAACTAACTAGCAAAACTTTTTTTCTAAAATTCTTTTCTATATTTTTTGCAAGTTTTGCTGCTGTTGTTGTTTTTCCTGATCCCTGTAAACCAAGTAATAATATTGATGCAGGAGGAACAGCTTTTAAATTAAGATCTTCGCTTTTTTCACCTAATATTTTAACTAATTCATCGTAGACAATTTTTACAAGCATCTGTCCAGGAGAAGTGGATCTAATGATCTCCTGACCGATTGCTTTAGGTTTTATATTTTCTATAAATTCTTTTACTACTGGTAATGCAACGTCGGCACTTAGTAATGCTTGTCTAATTTCTTTTAAGCCAGCCTCTACCTGTTCCTCATTTAAGGAAGGGGCTTTTTTTAATTTACTAAATATGCCTTCTAATCTATTTGTTAAATTTTCAAACATTCTATATTTATCCAACACCGATCGCACTAGTGGGCGAACCCTCGCTGACTAGTGTCGATCCCTTTATTTCTAAAGGCACCGCAAAATCTAATATTTGCGGAAGTGGAGAGAAACTATAATTAAGGGTTTTAAAAGTCAATGAATAAAGATACTAATCAAATTATGGCGCTTATTAACGCTTACAAAATGGATGGTCTTGGTAACAATTTCATAATTCTGGACCGAAGAGAAAATGACTTAGCATTGGATAAAAATAAAATTATTAGCCTGGCAAGCAAAAAAAATATTAATTTTGATCAATTAATCTTTTTAGAAAAAGAAGAAAATAATATCTATCCAATAACAATTTTTAATCCGGATGGAATTGAAGTCGATGCCTGTGGCAATGGAAGCAGGTGTGTTGCTTACCTAATTTCAAAAGAGAAAAAACAAAGCACTATTTCACTTAGAACAAATGAGAGACTTTTATATGCTGAAATAGTTGGCGAGCAAAGTGTTAAATTAAATATGGGTAAACCAAAATTTAATTGGAAAGAAATACCTCTAAGTAAAAACATGAATAACGAAGTAGTTGATATTGAAGTTTTAGATATGGATGGCAATCAATATAAAAACGGATTCTGTTTAAATGTTGGAAATCCACATATTATTTTTTTTGTTAAAGATTGTTTTAAAATAGATATTAAAAAATTGGGACCTGCTATTGAAAAACACAAGTATTTTCCCAAAAGATCTAATGTAACTTTTGCTCAAGTTTTGGATAAAAAAAATATTGCCATAAACGTTTGGGAAAGAGGCGCCGGTTTAACTAAAGCATGTGGAACAGCTGCTTGTGCAACTGCTGTTGCGGCCATTAAAAAAAATTTGGTAGATAAAGATTGCAATATTCGATTTAAGGAAGGGGATCTTATAATCAATTATAATAACAATGATAATATTTTTATGACAGGTCCGGTTTCACAGATTGAAAAAATTAGTATAGATATTTAATGAATCTTTTAGATAAGTTCAAAGTAGGATTAGCAAAAAGCTCAAAAAAATTTTCAGTTGGATTTAAAGATTTATTCAGCAAAAAAACAATCGATCAAAATTTACTAGATCAATTTGAAGAATTGCTTATTCAAGCTGATGTTGGAGTAGAAGTAGCTTCAAATTTAAAAGAGGAGTTCAAAAAAGAGAAAATAGGTAAAGAGATTAAGGATGAAAAAGAAATTCTTAATTTTTTAAGTGAAAAAGTTGCTAAAATATTAACTGGTCATGAAAAAAAAATTGAGGAGTTATACAAAAATTCTCCAACTATCATAGTCGTTTCTGGTGTAAATGGAGTTGGAAAAACTACCACTATTGGAAAAGTAGGAAAATTTTTTAAAAATCAAAATAAGAAAATAGTTTTTGGTGCTGCTGATACTTTTAGAGCGGCTGCCATCGATCAACTTGAGCTTTGGGCAAAAAAGATTGGTGCAAATTTTATTAAATCAGAACAAGGAACAGATCCTGCATCCGTAGCATATAAAACTGTAAAATTTACTGAAGAAAATAAAATTGATTTAGCTTTTATTGATACCGCTGGAAGACTACAAAATAAAAAAAATCTTATGGATGAATACAAAAAAATATTTAATGTTTTAAAAAAAATAAATCCAGACTATCCTCACGAAACTATTTTAGTATTAGACGCTACCACTGGACAAAATGCGCTAAATCAGGTTGAGGAATTTAAAAAAATTGCAAAGTTAACAGGTTTAATAATTACCAAGTTGGATAGTTCGGCAAAGGGCGGAATAATATTGTCCATATGTAAAAAATATAGTTTGCCTATAATTGCTGTTGGGATGGGAGAAAAGGAAACTGATCTACATTCTTTTGATGCCAATACATTTTCAAAAGCATTAGTACAAAGTTAAAATTTTATATTGATTCTATAAAATTACTTAAGGATTTAAGAAGATCGTCATTATAATCCATCATGTGATCATCTTCTTTAGAAAAATAAAAAAATTTTGGTTCATTCGCACTATCATAAATTTTCTTTCCCATATGAAAGGGTACTATTTTATCTTTTTTTCCATGCATAACTAAAATAGGAATATTAATGTTTTTCAATTTTTTCAGTGTTTCATATTTATCTTTTAGCAAAAGAGAAACGGGCAAATAAGGATAATAAAATTTTCCTGCATCAATCATAGAAGTGAATGGAGATTCTAAAACAATTCCAGCAAAATTTTTGTGTTGAGTCACCTCAACCGAAACACTAGTTCCCAGGGATTCTCCATAAATTATAATTTGTTCCTCTTTAACTTCATGCTCCTTTAACCAATTTAATGTACTTTTCGCATCTTCATACAGACCTTGTTCTGTGGGCTTTCCCTTGTTGCCGCTAAAACCTCGATAAGCAACTATCAAAATATTGATATCAAAATTTTTAAGTTCATTAAGTTTGTAAATTCTATTATTTAAATCTCCCGCATTACCATGAAAGAAAACTAAAGTTTTTTTTTTAATTTTATCTTTTTCATGAAACCAGCCCTTTAGATCATATCCATCGTTTGTTCGAATAAAAATTTCTTCATAGTTAAAGTTAATTTTATGATCGGAATAATTATTTTCAGAAGGATGATAGAGTAAGTTTCGCTGATAAAAATAAGTATAAGCTAAAATCAAAAAATAAATAGTTATAATAATTAAGATGAAATTAAATAGATATTTGGTCATGAGCTTTTATTATTACAAAGGATAAAATATATATAAGGAAAAGTAGAAGATATTAAAAAAATAAAAAATGATATTTGAAAAATACCTATAAAAAGGATTGGGTTAAAAGGGCCAATAAAATTTATATTTTACAATCTAGGGTAGAAACCATTTATTTTCCAATTTAACAAAGGCG
>MPME02098989.1_pt1 | contig 10781 bp, 9 predicted proteins | sample 1617261 | NCBI WGS metagenome assembly MPME02 (sample SAMN05944811, study PRJNA350692) | marine metagenome | biome: marine; feature: ODZ; material: water; isolation source: 150 m water sample filtered on 30 um supor filter | place: Pacific Ocean | collected 2012-04-09 | depth 150m m
ATATGGATCATGATGAACCGAGTGCAGTTTCCTCAATGAAGGATTTAATTGCAAAAGTGTCACATCCTCCTGTAGGACATGATGAAGCAGTTGAAGAAGTAGAAGAAATTGAGCAAGATCTTCGACCTAATCCAAAAACATTTGGTCTTAAAGATTTAGTTGTTGGACAAACCAAGAAACAGCCAAGGCAACGACGAGTTGCAGCTCACCATGGTGACAACCCTTATAAGGATGCAGGACAACTTGAAGAAGAATTTACAGCAGAATACGAAAAATTTAAAAATATAGAATGAAATTAGTCGAACTTATTGAAGATTACGAAGATGTTATTAATCGGCCGGATCGGAAGCCAGACGCTCGGCCACATGTCGGCGACCACCGTATATGGACAGGCCTCGGCGGCGTAATTGAAAAACAAGCAAAACGATTAAAACATATAAATGATGAAATTGACGAATTGGATTTTAATGCTGTAGTAGATAAAGCCGAACCTGGTGATGATAAATTAAATGAACCATTAAAACAGTTTGGCGATGAGTTAGCAAAACTTAATCAAATAACAGGACATAGATACAATGCGAGCACGTGATTTTATATTTAATTTACCCGAATCAACGCTTGTGCAAGTTAGTTTAGATCGTAATTCTAACTATCTTAAGAATCTTAATCTATTTTTATCTACAACAGATGAAGAAGGTAAGAAAAAAACAGTAACTCCATTTGAAGTTTATATAGATTCTGGTCGAAAGCCCAAGGATAAAGTTTTATTTAGACCAAACCCACCTAATCAAACCGTGGTAGATCAAGAATCAGAGATTACAGGTAGTATCCAAAATAAAAAAGGCAATTGGGTAAAATTGCCTGGCTATCAATCTGGCAAAAATATTATACCATTAAAAGTGAAGCATGTATATAAATCATCTGAAATTAAAGGTGCGACTGAGAAATTAAGTAATAAAGGTGAAACAGCAGAAGGTTGGCACGCCGCGGCAGTATTTGCCCGATTTATTAAACGCCCAGATAAAGATATTAGTCAAAAAGATGTTGAAAAAATTATTAATAAATTAGAACTTAATACACTTTATGCGTTGGATGTTTCTGAAGTTGAAAATAAAGCGATAGCAGATAAATTTGAAATTATGATTAATTTAAAACCAAAATCGTGGGCAGATTTTAAAGATACTAGTAAAATTGCATTACAGCAAGGTATATTTAATACTATTTTATCAGATGCTAATAGAGAAACAGCGGTATATGCTCATGAATACGCGACAAATGATAAATTTGATAAAATTAATATACTAGGTGATGGTGTATCTGGAGAAACTACTACTAAGACCGATATAAATTTTGAACATAGAAAAAAGAAAGTTAAAAAGAAAGGGTTTAGTATTAAAGCAGGGTCAACAAATCAAATAGATCAATTTGGCGGCGGGAAAGTAGTTGGTTCATTGGAAATGCGTCTTGAGAAATTAAGATTCTTTGATCAAATAGGCGCTGATGTAATGAAAGTTAAAAAACAATTTCTTGCAGTATCCCCCGGCAATGGTTCTTTAGAACATGTTATCAAGCGCAACATTATTGCTCAGCAAATTGCTTATAAAAGTGTAAACAAACAAATAAATGATCAGTTAGCCGGCGATAGCAAAGCAAATGAAAAAAAGTTTTTACTCAAATTAATAAATGCTCTTAAACATTTTATACGTAAAGATGAAGAAGGTGTACAACTTAAACAGTTTACTGATAAAGGTTATTATATTTTAGATGTAGAAAATTTGAATAAATTAGAAAGTGAAAACAATTTAGATCTTGCATCTCGATATTATGAAGACGGTCCTGGAAATCCAGTAGTTGATATCTATGATAAAGTAACCGAAGGAGAAGCTGGTGAAATAAATGCAACAATTGTAAGATTTAGATCTTACAGAAGTAGTACTGGTTATCTTAGAACTTATGTTGAGAAAGGTGATATGTTAATACATTTAACACTAGCCGGCGGCTCCGAAGCATATTGGGGCGATGCTGAATCAGAACAACCAGGTTCGAAGGTTAAATTTAGTAAAAAACGATCAAATACGTCTCAAGTGCAGTATGATAAACAAATAGCCGCTCAAGATTTAGCAAATGAACCTATAAAACCAGTCCCCCCAATGAAAACAGCTGAACCTGTAGAACCAGTATCTGTATAATTTTTCTTTAAATAAATATTTACATGCCACACGGAACAGACAGTCATTTAGTTAAGACTGCTCATAAAAAAACAAAATATACTAGAAATCAAGCAGAACATCTAGAAAAATGTCTTGATCCTGGCTCTGGCCCTTTGCATTTTATGAGTAATTTTGTATATATACAGCATCCTGTACAGGGGCGACTATTATTTGAACCATACGATTTCCAGCATGATTTAATAGATAACTATCATAATTATCGCTTTTCAATTAACATGTGTGCTCGACAAATGGGTAAAACTACTGTCGCCGCAGGATATTTGTTATGGTTTGCAATGTTTAAACCAGATAGCACAATATTAATTGCCGCACATAAGTATCAAGGCGCCGCTGAGATTATGCAACGTGTACGTTATGCATATGAGAGCGTACCAGATTTTGTTAGGGCAGGTGTAGTTAATTATAACAGAAATAGTATAGATTTTGATAATGGTTCTCGTATTATGGCAGCCACCACAACAGAAACAACTGGACGTGGTATGTCCTTGTCACTAATTTACATGGACGAGTTTGCGTTTGTACAACCCAGAGTAGCAAGAGAGTTTTGGACAGCATTATCACCAACACTAGCAACAGGTGGTAAATGTATTATCACATCAACACCTAACAGTGATGATGATCAATTTGCTACAATCTGGCGAGAAGCAAACGCAAGGCACGACGAATATGGTGAGGAGCAATCGTTAGGAAAGAATGGCTTCTCAGCCGTAAAGGTAGTTTGGGATCAACACCCAGAACGAAATGAAAAATGGGCAAAGGAAGAACGATCGCGAGTAGGTGAGGAACGTTTTAGACGAGAGCATTTATGTGAATTTATTATATATGATGAAACTTTAATTGATGCATTGAAGTTAGTAGGCTTGCGAGGGCGAGAGCCACTTATGAGAACTGGCGAAGTACGATGGTTTCATAAACCAAAAAAAGGTAGACTGTATCTGATAGGACTTGACCCAAGTTTAGGCACAGGTGGCGACTTTGCGGCAATAGAGGTGTATGATGGTATAAGCATGGAGCAAGTTGCCGAATGGCAACATAATAAATCTCCAGTAAAACGTCAGATAAAAATAATGCAAGATATTTTACTCTATATCGCAAAAGAAACAGACTATACAGAAACAGCACATACTGAGACAGAGATATTCTGGAGTGTCGAAAACAACACACTCGGCGAGGCATGCCTAACTGTTATTGAACATACTGGTGAAGAGAATTTCCCAGGTATGATGGTTAACCAACCAAAGACCGGTAGCGGGCAACGACGATATCGTAAGGGATTTACGACAACTGCTAAAACTAAATTGTCTGTATGTGCAACATTGAAGAATTTAGTTGAAGCAAATAAGATGGAAGTTAATAGTAGGCGTTTAGTTAGAGAATTAAAAAATTATGTTGCCAATGGTTTAAAATTTGAGGCAAAGGTAGGTGAAACAGATGATTTAATATCTGCAACTTTGCTAGTTTTACGAATAAGTAACCATTTAGCAAAATATGATGATAGAATACACGATAGAATGGCACAAAATGCCGGCGATGACGATGAATTTGGGTTTGAAGAGCCGTTGCCGATGGGCATAATTTAATTAAATTGATAAATATGTATTATGGGTATAAGCATAGAAACCGTAGCAGCCGAAGTTCGTAAGGTTATAAAAGGATCCGGCTTCCGTCTAGAAATGTTCACCGAAGATGGTGAGCAAACACTTGATGATCGTCTCGCAAGGCGATTTTTTGTAAAACCATCAAATGTAATGATTACAGTAGACGAAGCAGATGCTTTTCTTAAGTTACATAAACCTGATACAACATCGTTAGAAGAGATAGAAGGATTACATTCTACATTAAAAAATTTATCGCGGAAATATAGATTAAATTTTGATTACAGGTCATTCGGCCACGCTTTAAAACCAAAAGATTATGCACACCAAGCAATCAAATCAATAAATGATGAGGAATTAACAATGAGACAAATGGCAGAAGGTATGTCTCCAATGGCAGGCAGTACAAAGTCAAGTTATCAATTAGTTGATAACAACGTAAAACTAATAGTACGACATACAAAACCAGTAGACGAAACGATACGTGGATCCCGGAGTAGGAATATTAAAGCTTTGTTTATAGAAAACGGAGCAGGCGAAAGATTTCAATATCCACATATACATTTAGCAGGTGCCAGAGCAATGGCCCGTCACGTAACTATGGGAGGCACTCCGTATGATTCAATTGGTAATCATATTTCGAAGTTGTCTGAAGATTATAAAAAGTTACAGCGTTTTGTACGATATGCTAAATCCAATAATGTAGTAAATGAACAAACAGCAGATGTACTTGAAGCAGTTAAAGCACGGTACCATGATATTAGAAGTGAGTTAAGTTGTTTAAAAGGTGCGAAGTGTTATACCGAGCGGGTAAACTCAATACATGAAGATGCATATGAAACAACAGACGACCAGATTACAGAAATTCGTAATATGTTTACTGCCAAAACATTTGATGAATCCCTTGAAGAAGTATTGCCATTAATTTCTCAAATTGTTGAATACAGATTATCAAAAGATGCCAAGACATCAGTTGGTGATAAATTAGCCGGCGCTGCAGGACTTGAGTTAGTTAAACAGAAAGTAGCAAATGCTCAATTTAATGAACCTGGTGAGGATGCCGCAGAATACGCAAGTAGTAATATTATAAAGTTTGCATCATCGCCCGAAGGGCAGCGCGACGAGGTTGCTTATAAAATTAGGGAAATGGCCGGGTTAATCAATGATGAATTGTTAACATCGTTTTTAGGAAAGGTAAGTGACCAATTTACAAACGATGAATATCCAGGCGAAGAAACAATAGAAGTTGTTAAGGAATTATTAAATAAAGCAAATGAACAAGGTGTGTTTGGTAAGAAAGACGCAGTAGATATTGACGCCAACGATGATGAGTTTGCACAACAGGATACACAAGATATGCCAGATGAATTTGATCCACCAGAAATAGAAAGTAGGCAATTTGAGAATTGGGTAAGTGAAATTGCCAGTGATAAAGCACTATTTGAAGAAATAGTAGTATCAGAAGATGAGTTTGTAGATTTTAATCGTGCGTTAGCATCTGCTAAAGACCGTATGAGAACATTACCTCGTATGGGTGACGGTTCACCGTTAGTCCGTAAGATTAAGGGAATGTGTGAAGAAGTAGGCCTTGAATACGATGTTAAAGCAGAAGATCTTTATGCCGCATTAAGTGGCGAGGCTGTTATTAACGAAGGTGACCCAGTTGAAGAAAGTTCTCCAGCACCAGATGGCCCTGACTATCAAAAAGGTGATTTAGTTGTTATGCCAGACGGAAAAAATTATATTCTTGACGAATATGATGATGGTATTTGGTGGGCAACTGATGATGACGGCGGCGATATAGAATTTAAGCCAGGCACAGAACAACATCATGAACCAGCAGTTAAAACTGCTGAAACTGCTGATAATTATACTGATGACACATTTAAAGATGCTATAGCATTAGCATATGATATGGCCGGTAATTATACTGGTGCATATAATAAAATTATTGAGTTATATGGTGAAGAAGTTGCCGACAGTGATGAAGTACAACAGGCATTATATAAAGCAAATGTAGAAGAATCGGTTAACCGTGTAAAGCATTTAGCAGGTATAGAACCAGTTGTAGAAAAAGCAATGTTGACTTTTAGATTTGATCCAGCAATATGGACCGACGATAGAATTGAAGATGAGATTGCTTCTATGGATGGTGCAGCTTGGAATATGGATGAAGGTACAGTTGATGTATCTGGCGTACACCCAGAGACCCTTAAAGTATTAAATGCTTTAGCCCAAGATGAAAATTCTGGTGTTGAACTAGGTGATATGAAAGAGTTACCACGAAATATGGCCGTCCGTGCTGAATCTGAAGATAAAGATGAAGAAGAACAAATAGACGAAGCACAAAGCGAAGCACAAAAAGCAGCTTTTCAAAAAATGCTTGATGCCAAAAATGGCAACAAAGAAGAAACTACAGAAGATGCTGATGCTGAAAAAGACGATGAAGTAGAAGAAAGTATAGAACTTGATCGTATTAAGCATTTAGCAGGCGTATAAGGAGAATAAAATGCCAGAGAACAATGAAGAACTAGCAAGAATACTGCAATTAGCTGGTCTCCAAGAAGACGATGATATGGAAGATTTTAATGCACCTAAGTATATCGAGTTATATACAAAAATTGCTCAGATCTCAGCAGAAGCAGTAAAGGATATTCAACGCTGGGATGCAGACAACGATTTTGATGAAACTAGAACTTGGGATTTAGCACATAGAAATATGAAGCCTATCCTTCAAGCAATTGAAGAAGTTTATGATATTGGCACAGTTTTAGAAGACTAAGGAATTATACTATGTTAGTCGAAGATATTGTTCAAGAGGCTAACGTTGAGCCTAAGAGCTTAGAAACTCTCGACAAATGGATTAACGAAATGGGCGAGGATTTAGAGTATACTAATCCTGATGTTGATCATACTGCTTTCTTAAAAAGGTTAAAAAAGGATATCGTTAATAATAATAGAATATTTGGTGCACAAACGCAGTTAACAGCATTGGAGCCATACAAACCTAAAAAAACAGATCCAGATTTTATTAAAAATGCCTCAGATGTATATACAGTAAATAAAAAAGCATTAGATTATCTATATGACGAATTAATTGAGCTTTATGCACCAGATGAAGATGAACCGACTAGTCATGCACTGTTTAATAAATTTCACGAGTTAGTTAAAAGTCCAGATACATTAGACGCTAATATTGCAAATAAACTTCTTCCTATTAAAAAGAAATACGAGCAAGGTAAATTTGATTTACCAGGTTTAAAAAATGCAATGGGAATTATGACTACATTGGGTGCTCAAAAATGGAAACATGATAAAGCAGAAAAACGGCGTGTCGAAGCCGAAGCACCAATCATCATGAAGTTTAAAAATGGAATGATGTGGGTAAGGTTAGACTCACAAGAAGAAATGAAACGCGAAGGCGACATGATGCAAAATTGCCTTAGTTCATATTGTCCAATCCAAAGTATTAAAGATGTAATAGAAGATTGGTATAGACAGTGGGAAGAAGTAGATTTTGTTGCCCATGATGACATTGAAGAAATGATGGAATGGTTAACAGATGCGGTAGAGCCGCCAGCACAAGAAACTGCCGATGAACTAGATTTGGATATTTGGAACATGGCAGAAATGTTAATAGATCGTTATGAACATAATAAAGAATATGGAGTAGATCAACCAGAGGCTTATGCAGGACATTTAATTTATAGTTTGCGTGATAAAAACGGCGAAGCACATATATCTGCAGAGTATGATCCACAAGAAGATATGAATCATATGGAACCAACGGAAGTATTAGGTAAACAAAATTCTCCTCCTATTGCAAAATATCAAGGCTATGTTGACGAATTAAATAATTTCTTTGAAGAACATCCTGAAACATTTGGTCCTAAAGGTAATACAAAGGATATGCCGTTCCACCCAGATTATGATGATGATCGCGAACGTGACGAGCCATCTGAGGCTGTTAATGAAGGCGACTTAATTCCTAACCCAGCAAATACAATAGCAATTAAAACTCAAAGCGACGGCGATTTCTATAATCTTACAAAATATATGGGAGATTTGGATAAAGCATCGCCAACTGAATTCGGTTCACCGGATAGTGCCGCGGTAATAACTTTTCAAGATAAAAAAGAAGCAGACCTTGTATTAAAGAGAATACAAAAACATACAGGGCTTAAAGGCGACAATATTGCCGGATATGAAGATCCTGGTGACTCTGGTACGTGGGACAATGAGGCAGACACTGAGGAAAAACCATTGAGTCTTCTCGGACACGATTTAAAACGCACACCGGATAGCATTCCTTTTAATAGCGACGATGATGCCAACCAGCAAGATTTAAAGTCTGATAAAGAAGAGCCTAAATGGCGAGGCAAAGTCGAACCAGACACTGCCGAAGATGAAACCATAGTTAATAATATAAATAGAGTTAAGCAATTAGCAGGTATATAAATAATATTATGAAAGTTTTTGATTTATTAAATGAAGCATTTGAAGATGAACCAATCCAATATATTGTTTTAGATCACACTAGACCTGGCCATCAATGGTCAGCCGATACTAAAAAAGACATTATTGATGCAATTATGGTAAATGGGGTTAAAGAATGGCAAGTAGTTGACCCTGAAACTGAAGAAATAATTGCAGATTGGCGGAATGATTCTATTTTGTCTGGTAGAATAACGCCAAAAGACAAAACATTTAATCGTATAAAAGAATTAATGTTTAGTGCCGAAGACGACCAACCTAATTTAGAACCGTTTCCAAAAGTTAAAGTGGATATGGAAGTGGTTGATCCAGAGATGGAATAACACCGTATTCCATATATAATAAAGCATGCCGCATAGGCACAGGCCTAATAATATTCCCATCGTTATCTAAAGATTGTGCTGTGTGTATTGCCTTGCTTGGTGCTAAATTGCAATGTTGTAATATTGCATTATAATGTTTTTCGTATTTACGCCACCAAAAGTCAGTACCAAAGTGTTGCATAAATTCTAAACCTATCCAAACATCTGCAATATTAACATATTTAAAATCATTCATTAAAAGTATAGGTCCATTTTCTCGTTTTCGGGAATAACGCAATCCGATACGATGTACATTTAATCCAAATGCTTTACTTAAAGAAAATGTCACGGTTTTAATAGCAGGATGGTTCACATTAAAATTGATATCTCTACAACACGGATACCACGCCGCGTCGATATGTACAGGTATGTTTAGTTGTAAACATCGTTCTAAAATTGCTGGCATATCTGGATGAACATTATTATCATAGAATGTGAAAGGTGTTGCTATAACTAATACATCACCAGATGTGAGTGTATCAACTGTTCTTTTGTTAATTGCAGGGAACAATCGCCGATGGTAGGGATAGTCACCATCAAATATTACTATTTTTTTATTGTACATCATATGGAGTTCATCTATTTGATGTGTTACGCCCAGGCATATATCTCTGTCTGGGAAAGCATCTAAACCTGTAAATGATATTAGTTTATGATTGTGTACCCAATTATGCATTTTTTCTTTGAATGTGTCAGTAATTGAATCGTAATCTTCAGTGTCGGCGACATTAGCATTATGTAATGAATTATGAAACTGGTGCGCCTCAATGTCGAACATAGGTCGTTTACGAGAGCCAGGTTCTCTGTCTATTAGACTGTTTAATATTGTAATATCAGGTGTTGGCATAATTCATTATTTCGTTTATGTACTTATATTCGTCTTGTATATTAAATTTACGAACTGTATTCATCCAATTAGTATATTCAACAAATGCTTGTCGTTCATTATATGTATTCTCTTTTCTGCTCATTACAGGAAATGGATCTTTAACATTAAAAATTATATTCTCAATACTTTGTATTTCTATTGGATTAATTTTAAAAACATTTTCTTGTACCTCTTTTACTATGTTTTTAAATGTTACTTCTTTATGTTCTTCCAATAATAAGTTGGCAGACAAGTAAGGTTGTACTGCTGGATATACATTTATGCTATTACTATCAAAAATTTTATTTTGATATTTTGAAAAATAGTTAAAAGTATTAATCATATTACCAACATTGTATATGCTTAATACAAAATTTATACCAAGTAGTGTTATGTTTGGATGATTTAGTAATACTTGAAAGTTTTTGTCAATGTTATTAAAGTTTGTACCGCGGATCCATTCATATGTTCTGTGTATGCCGTCAATACTGGCAAAAATTTCTATATCAGTTAGTTTATCAAAAGTTTCTAAAGTTTTTTTAGGTATGGATGTTATGTTGCTAACTATTCTTATTTTGAGCGTTGGTTTTACATCACTAATTTTATCTAAGAAAGTTAAGCAGTTTTTATCGTATAGCGGTTCACCACCTTTTATAATTAGTAATTCTAAATCGTTTATGTTATCTAATATTGACTCGAGCACTTCATTCTGTAATACAACTGGTTTAAATTGATTATAGTTGTAATGTGTTTTTAGTGCGTTAACTGCTTTCGCTGGCATAGACTTTTCTTGATGATGCCAATGAGAACTATGAATGCTGTTACACATAGCACACGCAAGATTACATTGATTACTAAAACTAATGTCGAGATATCTAATTTTTGGCTCAATGTCAGTTGATTCTCGCCGCCTACCATTGGCATATTTTAATCGTTTACTTTCAAGATTGTGTTTTTCTTTGCTATAACAATAATTACATGCGTCAATATATTCATCGTTAAGCATTTTTTCTCTAATCTCTTTTATACGCTCTCCATGGAATATGTTTTCTATTGTAGTAGTTGATTGTGAGAAGTCGTGTAGACTGTGCTCTAACTGGTCTGACCAGACAGGACATAGTTGTGCTAGACCACGTGGATCAATTGTAATACCATCAAAGGGTATATAACAGAAATGTTTCTTATCCATATATTGACATGTAAGATAAATACCTATATAATATATTTATTG
>MPME02068960.1_pt1 | contig 10026 bp, 9 predicted proteins | sample 1617261 | NCBI WGS metagenome assembly MPME02 (sample SAMN05944811, study PRJNA350692) | marine metagenome | biome: marine; feature: ODZ; material: water; isolation source: 150 m water sample filtered on 30 um supor filter | place: Pacific Ocean | collected 2012-04-09 | depth 150m m
AATAGTTAGTGGAACATTAACTGCACAAGAAATACATACAGAGTTTGTAAGTGCATCGGTTATATTTTCAAGTGGTTCAACTAAATTTGGAGATACTCTTGATGATACTCATACATTTACTGGAAGTGTTGCTTTAACAGGGTCACTTGTGTTAAATGGATATAGTGTTACTGAAATATCAAATGATGCAACATTAGCAGATAATTCTGCAACAGCGTTAGTTACAGAAAATGCAGTTTCAAATTATACTTCAACTGTAATTAATACAGAACAAACGTATTTAAGAAAGTCTTATGTTAAAACATCTACTTCTATATCTGCAACAACTGCTAGTTTTACTGCTGTAACTGCTTCAGCACCAGTTACAATGACAGGTACAACTGAAGATGATTTTATATTTTTTATAAATGGTCAATATATGGAACATGATGCCCTAACAATTAGACAAGCAGGTTCTACATTTCAGCTACATGTGGATACAGGATCTATAGGATATGTATTAGAATCAGATGATGAAATATTTGCTTACGGTAAATTTAATTCATAGGAAATACAATGGCTAAATTAATTGTTAAATCTCCACTAAAATTTGTAGAGGGAACAGGCGTTACTATTTCTCCGAGTAATGAACTTATATTTCTTAGAGATGCAAAGGATGTTACAGTATCAATCCCACAAGCAGTAGAAAGTAGTTCAAATGTAGTATTTTCTCAATTAACTTCAAGCGTTCAATTAGATTTAGGAGTTGAGAGTCTTAATGCAAGCCATTCTTCAGGAACTTTGTTTACTCAAGGTACATCTTTAACTGGTAGTTTAGATGTAGAGTATAATGTATCAACTTCAGGAGATTTTACGGTCGGTGGAAGCATAACTGCAGAGAATATTTTAAGTGAGTTAACACAATCTTTTGCAATTGAAGATAGTGGATCTACTCAGTTTGGAAATTCTTTAGATGATATGCAAAATATTACAGGGAGTACAGGCATTACTGGATCTTTAGCTGTGGCTGGGTATAGTATATCAGAAGTATCAAATGATACAACATTGGGCGATAGTAATGCAAGTGCTGTGATTACAGAGTATGCAACTAAACAATTTTTTGCACCATTTCTTGTTAATTCAACTTATTTAAGAAAAAGTTTTGCTCATACAGGAAGTCTTTTAAATACTACTACAGCCAGTTTTACAGCAACTACTGCATCAGCTCCAGATGGATTTACAGCTACAAATGAAGATGATTTTATATTTTTTCTTAATGGAATGATAATGGAACAAGATGCGTTAACTGTACAACAAAGTGGAAGTTCTTTTTTAAGTAAAATAGATATAAGTGCTTTAGGATATAATTTACAAAGTAGTGATGAAATAGTTGCTTGGGGGAAATTTAATTCGTAGATTCCACTTTTCTTTTACCATTAATTTATATTTATTATTATGAGGAAGCGATTCTGGTCAGATAGAAAAAATAGAAAGTGTCCTGATTGTAGTAAGATGATTACCTATACAAGAAAAGATGCTTTTGATAGGGCGGTAGATAATAATACTGTATGTAAATCTTGCGCTCAGATGGATAGAAAAGTTGCTTTAGAAACAATTGAAAAAATGAAGCAACCTAAAACAATTGAACATAAAAAAAGAATTTCAAAATCAATATCAAATTGGTGGGAAATAAGAAAACAAGAAGAAATAGACTATGGCGTTAATAGACAGCAAACAATTAAATCCTAATTTTTCAGGATCATTTGCAGTAGCTACTGGATCATTTTTTGTGAGTGGTAGTGAAAATCCTTCTGCTGGTACTTATACATTAAGTACAAGTGGTAGTGTAAATGCAATGGGTGGTCGTGTGTATGAAGAAGGTACAAGTGTAGTGGATACTGCGACTGCTTTAGCAATAGTATTTGGAGGATAATAATGGCACAATCATTTAAAAGTGCAGCAACAGGCTCAACAACAAATTTAACAACATTATATACTTGTCCAGTAAGTACAACGGGAGTTGTTCATGCAATTTATGCAAGTAATATAGATGGTACGAATGATGCAGATATTAGTATATCGGTTAGTGGAAGTGCTAATTTCGATACAAGACGGTATATTTTAAAAACTATAGAAGTTCCCGCAGACTCTACTGTAATAATTGAAAAACCAATTAATTTGGGAGCGGGGGATAAATTAGAAACTCAAGCGTCTGCAGATGGTGATATTGATGTATTTGCAAGTATATTAGAGATAACTTAATAAATGTCTAGTATAAAATATATAGGAAAACAAATTCAGAGAAGACCACTTACAATTAGTGGTTCAGACTCATCTACATTTCTAAAAGTAGAACAGGCCTCTTCTGGCTCGACTGCAATTTATACTAATAATATAACTAATGGGTATCCAACATCTAATCCTTGGCAAGTAAGTCTTGATGGAAGTTATTTTAATAATTTTGATAATACCACCCACGTATCTGAAGTTCTAAGGTTTATGTCAGGAGTATTAAGTCATTCTTTAGATGTAGCAGATGCAGCACCAAATACAAAAACATATGCAAGTGTAGATACAAATGAAACTAGTTTAGGCGGTACAGATACAGTAGATGGATATTTACCACAAAGTTATAATGATTCAAATGCTACTATGAAATATCTTTATACTAAAGATTGGGTAAATGATGGTGGAACAATTTTTAGTGGTATTACTTCATATCACGATAATGGCTCAACATATTATATAGATTTTGATTCAAACTCCGGAGCATCTACGATTATTAGTTCTTCTGTAGATACAGAATTATTTGGTTTAGGTGGATTAACAAGTGGAGCTGCAACAGAATTTAAAGTTAGAACATTAGCAACACAATCATTTAGTGATACAGGAAGTATATCAGCACCAGATGAATCATCAAATACTTTTACAACCCAATCATTTCATGATGTTACTTTAACAGAGTTTGGAACAACTAATGGAGTAGAGTTGGCAAAAATTAATACAACACAACCTGCAGTTATACCTGCGGCATATCAAGATGGTAGGTTTATTAATGTAGGTGGTACTGCTATGTCAGGTTCATTATCAAGAAAATATGGAGCATCAGCAACAGATTTTTCAAGCGTATCAGCAAGTGGATATTATAGATTTCACGATTTAAAAGTTGGTATAGCAACTGGGTCAGGAGCCTTTACATTTACTAATGGAACGACAAAATCACATTTTTGGGCACCAATTGACCAAATAAGCTCAGATATTGGAACTAATAGTTTATCTATAGCACAAGTAACACAAAGTTATCAATCAGCAACAAGTAGAAGTTTAAGTGGTGTACCTTATTTGATTGGAGCTACATATCATATAAGTGCTTCTATTCGTGGATTATTTGATCCAATGTATGAGGCATCAAGCACAATAGTAGATGATAGTATAGGTTCACTTGGAATGTCAGGAAATGAAGCCGTAGCAGGTTCTGGGATAGATGGTGTGAGTACGAGTGGGGAAACTATCCAAACAGCAAACGCAGTATTCGCTTCAGATAGTGGTTCGGTTAGAGCAACAGGTGTAGTTCCAACAAGAACGGATGTTGTAAAATATAATGCAACATATACTTTAAGTGGAACTACAGGAAATAATACTTCACAAACCAGTGTAAGTGATTCTACTTATACAGTTGGTGTGAGAGGAAAAAATAGATCATCAAGTCGTTCTACATTACAAACAATAACATTTTTCTATCATAGTGGAAGTACTTTTGACCAACCAGCTACAAGTGGTTCAATGGCAGTTTATCAGAGAGCTCAAGGATATGATGGTGGCAGTTTGACTGGAACAAGCGAAGCATTTACTGGAGAAGATTTTAGAATAAAATTATTAAATAATGTTACGGCATTTAATGGAACTGCTTGGACTTCAACATATGATTTAACTCATTTAGGTGATTATGATTTACAAGTTAAACCAGGGTATTTGGTAGATTCAGGCGGAACTTATAGATATTGGTATGTAAGTGGACATGGTAGTGGAACATACAAATATTATATACGAAGATTTCAAGATGGTAGTGCAAGAACAAGTATGACTATTAATGTTGGTAAGACTTTAGTGAATTGGGATTCAACTTCAGATGGAGTAGCAGTTGGATTAATATTTAAGAGTGGTACAAGTGCAGGTAGCAATACAAGTATTACGAATTGTAGAATTTACGACCCAAGTGCTACAGTTAGTAATTTAATTGAAAGTGGATTATCCGCAGATAATTTTAAAAATCCATTTAGTTCTGATATAGATTTATATGGAAATACTGGTGGTAGTGTAAATTCAAGTACATACACAGTTCCAATAAGAAATGTTGATGGAATGTATTTAGATGCAAGTGATAATGAACTTTATGTAGTGGTTAGATATAAAGGTGATCCAACACCAGTAACAGGAATAACATTAACGTTTAGTTAGAAATAAATTATGGCAATTAATCAAGAAAAAAAATCAAACAGATTACTCAGTAGTAGACGATTTACAAGTGCTGATTTAAATACTGCTCAAGAAGCATTTACCGAAGTATTAGATCTACAAGCATCTGAAATTTATACACAAGGTAATTTGATACCATCCACAGGGTTACCGTATAGTGGAAGTACTCAAAGCGGAAACATTTATACTGCACAAAGTAGTAATATAATGAAATATTGGTATAGACATAGATTAACTAAATCTAATGTTGATGAAGATGTATGGTTCTTCATGAATCCTACAGGAAGTGCAAATGGAGTAACACCACAGTTGATTCAAGATGGACAACAATCTAATTTTATATCACCAAAATATTCTGAAGTTTCTCTTGCAAACGCACATACTGAAGATGAAACAACTGGATATGGAGTAAGAGTTTATAAATCCACTTCAACTGATAGTGGTTCTTTAGGTGGTGGTGCTGCCGTATCAGTTAATGATTATCAGTTTGATTATAAAACTGGAGTATTACAATTTGAAAGTGCTTTAAGTTCAAATCAAATAGTTTATATGAGCGCTTATCAATATGTTGGTACGACTCTTGAAACAGGATTGAATATAGATGGTGATATAACAGCAAATCAATTTATTGTAAGTTCATCAATAACTTATATGACATCATCTTATATGAGTGGAAGTACAATGTTTGGTGATACTCTTGATGATACACATCAATTTACTGGTAGTGTTAGTATTAGTGGTTCATTCATACCAACAAAAGATGATATAATGGATTTAGGAAGTTCAACTTTTGAATGGAAAGATTTATTTGTAGATGGAACAGCAAACATAGATACTTTATCTTTAACAGATGCATTTACATATAATGGAGTAACTTTTAACACAAGTGGTAGTTTAAACGACGGTTTAAGTATAACTGGATCAAATTTCCAACTAAAAGCAACAGGATCAGATAATTTATTTACACTTTATAATAATAGTGATGAAATAGTATTTCAGGCTGATGATAAAGTAATAGTATTGGGTGCTAGAACAATAACACCTACAGCGGTTGCTGGCGGGTTCTTTTACTCAGGATCAGATCATTGGTTTTTGGGATTTGATGGGGCGGGTTTACCATAAAATTTAATATAATAATATTTATAAGTAGTATAGGAGAATACAATGGCTCAATGGCGTAAAATTATAGTATCAGGCAGTAATGCTGAACTATCCCACTTATCAATGTCGGGTGATATTGATTTAACTGGGAATATAACAGGATCCTCAACTAGTACAGGCTCATTTGGATACTTAGCTGTATCGGGTGATACTACTATTGGGGGAAATTTAACTTTTGGAGATTCAGATACGGATTTCGTATCGTTTTCTGCTGATATAACGTCAGATATCATACCAGATGCAAGTGATTCTTATGATTTAGGTAGCACAGGACAAAGATGGAATGATGTTTGGGTAAGTGGTTCTCTTACTGCAAATGGTGGACCACATAGTTTAACTACGGAAGTTGGTGAGGGGGGAGCTATTGATATAGATGCTGATGGTGCTCTTACTATTGATGGTGGTTCAATTACAATCGGTGGAGATTCGGATGTTGCAGTAGATATTGATTCTTCTACATTAGATATAGATGCAAGTGGAGCAATAACTATAGATGGTGCTACATCTGCTGCTGTATATGCTGCTACAACAATGAAAGTTTCTGGTTCTACTGGATTAAATGTTGGTGATGATGTAGCAACATTAAATTTTGATGGATTGGGAGCATTATCTGAAACAGGAATGACAACTGTTTCTATAACACCATCAAGTACAGTAGATGTAGATGCTGGTGGTGCAGTTACAATAGATTCTTCAGCAGCAGCAATTAGTGTTGGTGGTGATTCAGTAGCTCAAAAGATTTCAATTGGTGGAGATACTAGTACAAGAACTGAAGTTGAATTAAATGCAATTTTAGTAGATGTAAATGCAGGTTCGGGTGGAGTTACAATAGATGCTGGAGCAACTTCTAATTTTACAACTTCGGCGGGTGATATTGATATAAATGCCGCAGCCAATTTAGATTTAGATGGAGCAACTGTTGATATTGATTCGGCAGCCGCATTATCGTTACAAGCAGGAGCGGCATCTGATTTTACAACGAGTGCAGGTTTATTAACATTAAATGGAGCTGCAGGTGTACAATTGACAGGAGCAGTAACAGCTTCAACTCATATTAGTTCAAGTGGAAATTTATATTTATCAGGTACAGCGGATATTGATGGTAATGTTGATATTGATAATACAACAACTACAATTGATTCAAGTGATGCTATTTCACTAGACGCGGGAGCAGCAAGTAACTTTACAACTACTGCAGGAGCATTAACATTAGAAGGTAAAGTTGGAGTAGATATAAAAGAAGATGGTACTTCTGTTATTACTATTGATACAGACCGAGATACATTATTCGCATCAACAGGTGGTTCAACAAGCGATCCTGATGTAGAGTTTGATGGTTATGTTAGACACGATGGACAAGTAGAGGTAACGGATACTACAGATTCTACTTCCATAACAACTGGTGCTTTAGTAGTTGATGGTGGAGTTGGTATAGCAAAAGATTTAGTTGTAGGTGGAATGGTAACAGCACAAGAATTTCATACGGAGTTTGTAAGTGCTTCAATTATGTATTCAAGTGGGTCAACTAAATTTGGTGATACTATAGACGATATTCATTCATTTACGGGTTCAATAAATCAAAGTGGTTCGTTTAATCTTAATGATGGAAATATGACGATTACTGATACGTTAACTGCTACAAATATCGGAGCGTTTACATCTACAGGGGCAATAGATTTTGATAGTCAGGATATGACGAATGTAGATATTGATAGTGGAGCGATTGATGGTGTAACTATTGGTGGAGCATCGGCTGGAGCAATTACAGGTACAACTATAGATGCTACAACAGATTTTACAATAGATGGTTTAGTACTTACAGCAGATACGATTACAAATGATTCTAATTTAACTATGGATCTCGCTGGAGATTTGGCGATAGATGTTGATGGTGGTGATGTAACTATTACAGATGATGGTGCTGATTTAGCAACTATTAACGCTACAAAGATTAGTGGTAGTTCAACATCAACAGGTTCGTTTGGTGCATTAACTGTAGCCGACGGTGTAACAACAACTTTATCACCAATTTCTTCAGATGGAGCTGCACTTGGAAGTATTTCAGATATGTGGAGTGATTTGTTCTTAGCGGATGCTGGAGTTATTAATTTTAATAATGGAAATAGTACAATTACTGGTGGAAGTGCATTAATCAATGTTAATGTTCCAATTAGGGGAACTAAATTAGAAATTGATTCAGCAAGTGATTATTTAGATGTATCTACTGATTTACAGATTATAGCGGCAGCAGATATTACTTTAAATCCAGGTGGAAATAATGTGAAACCAGGTGGTGATAGTGAAGACGATTTGGGAGTAGATGGAACGGCGTGGAGAAAATTATTTGTAGATGATATTGATTTAAATGGTCAAGGACGTATTGATTTAGATGCGGATGCTGACACTTCGGTTAGAGCATCAGCGGATGATGTAATTACATTTGAAGCGGGAGCAGTTGATATTACACAAATGACGGCAACCATGACTGTATCTGGTTCTTCAATTTCAACTGGGTCATTTAGTGATTTGATGGCAACTGGTACAGGTGCGAGTGTAGCGGCTAGTTCTGCTAGTTTAGTATCTTTTAAAGATAATAGTACTTCACAATTTGGATATTTAGCCACAGCAGATTCAGAAGCTGTTACTGCTGGATTGGTTGGATATAATGCAAGTAATGGAAATTTGACTATATCCAGTATTGTTGATGGTGGAAGCTTTTAAATAAAATTTTAAATGTTATTTAGTTGTATATATATACAACTTACTATATAGTTGGGAGAAAGGCCATATGGCACAAACAGTAAAACTTAAAAGAAGTTCTGTAGCGGGTAAAGCTCCATCTACAGGCGATTTACAATTAGGTGAAATAGCTGTAAATACAAATGATGGTAAAATGTATTTTGAAAGAAGTGGGAGCGAGGTTTCAGTTCAAGCCATCCTTACAACTAACACAATAGTACCTATAACAGGTTCATTAAATTTAAGCGGAAGTTCAACTCATGTACTTGGGGTTACTGGGAGTATAAATACATCTGGTGACGGAAGAGTTTATGAACAAGGAAATTCCATTATTGATCACGCAACAGCAATGAGTATAGTTTTCGGAGGATAATTTATGGCTAATACTTTTAAAAGTGCGGCAACAGGCTCGAGAACAGATTTAACTACAATGTATACTTGTCCTGCCGCAACAACTTCAGTAATACATGCAATTTATTTGAGTAATATTGATGGTACAAATGACGCTACTATTAATATATCAATAAGTGGAAGTGCAAATTTTGATACAAGGCGATATTTGTTAAAAACAGTTGATGTACCAGCAGATTCTACAGTAGTAATAGAAAAACCTATTAATTTAGGAGCTGGAGATAAATTGGAAACAGAAGCATCAGCAAATGGAGATATTGATGTTTTTGCAAGTATACTTGAAATAACATAAGAATGATTAGATATGGCTGGTAAATTTACAAGAATTGGAGCAGAACATTTTAATAATCTTGTTCGTGTAAGACGAGGTGGTATTACAGTTGATCAAGGTAATGTTAGTGGTTCGTCTATTTCAACAGGAAGTTTTGGAAAACTTACAGGTGATGGTAGTGCACTGACAGGAATTTCTACAGCCGCCCCAATATTTAGTCAAACAGGTTCATATTATTCTGCCCCTTCTGATATACAAATTACAGGTTCATTAAATGTATTTGGTACTATATCAGGTTCTTTTGGTGGATTATCAGCGGGTCAAAGATATCAACATAATCAAACAAGTGCAGCAATAACTTGGACAGTTTCACATAATTTTGATTTACAATATGTTAATGTAGATGTTTATGCTGATAATAATCAAATTGTTATACCAACAAGCATAACAGCTACAGATGGTAATACATTAACAATAGTTTTTAATAACGCAACCGCCGGTAAAGCAATAGTATCTACTGGTGGACAAGATATAGGGTCGGTAGGAAAGATTGTAGTTCATAATCAATCAACGGCAGCAACAAATTGGAGAGTTTCACATAGTTTGGGTGAACAATATCCTTCTGTTACAGTTTATGATGATATTGGTGAAGTTATTATTCCAGAGACAATTAAAGCTACAAGTACTCAACTTATGGATATTACATTTAATGCACCAATGTCAGGTAATGCGAATATAAGTATTGGTGGTGGAACACCAACTGGAACAGTAAGTAGTTCAGCACAACTTGCAAGTGATATTAGTGGTTCATTCACAACTGCTAGTTCAAGTTTGGCGTCTCGTATAACTACTAATGAATCTTATGTAAAAGGTAAAGAGGTATTAAGTGGATCCGCACAGATTGCAACAGTTATTAGTGGGTCACTTGGTACAAATGCGTCTTTAATTAGAAGTTTAACTGCAGCTATCATTAGTGGTTCATTTACTTC
>MPME02072156.1_pt1 | contig 10021 bp, 3 predicted proteins | sample 1617261 | NCBI WGS metagenome assembly MPME02 (sample SAMN05944811, study PRJNA350692) | marine metagenome | biome: marine; feature: ODZ; material: water; isolation source: 150 m water sample filtered on 30 um supor filter | place: Pacific Ocean | collected 2012-04-09 | depth 150m m
ACCAGGCGCTGCTTCGTGACCTGGGAGTAGACCTACCTCTGAGAGTGTGGACCGATTCGTCGGCTGCGATCGGAATCTGCACGAGGCAAGGTCTAGGCAAACTCAGGCACTTGGACACACACACGCTGTGGATACAGCAGGCCGTCCGGACACGGCGTGTGGGCCTCCGTAAGGTTGACGGTGAGAAGAACCCTGCCGATCTTCTCACAAAACACAGCTTGAGCCGACAACGACTGGAAGACCTGGTCAGTCTGTTCGGCTGCAAGTACCTCGGAGGCAGAGCCGACTCAGCACCCCAGATGCGCAAGGGCGACGCATCCAGAGTGACCATGGCCGACGCTGAGCGGACGACTAGCGCGCCCAGGAGCGGCGACGCGGAAGGCCTCAACACGGTCCGTGAGGAGGTAGATGAGAAGGAGGAGACGTCCCCTCTCATGCCTCATCTCACCTACAGCGACGTCGAGCTCGACCGCCTCTACCCCAGGCTCGAGGCACCCGAGGATGAGCAGCTCGACGACTTGCAGGAAGACGCCGACGACCACGTGTACCAACACGGCCTCGGCGTCGCAGCCGCGATCCGCACCGAAACCGAGGTGCAGGGTCGTAAGCGCCGACCGGAGACCGAGACGGCGCCGGCTGCAAACGCGAGCCAAGCTTCCTGCAACACGGCAACAACTAAAGGCGGTCCCGGCTCTCAGGAGGAGCCGGGAGGTGGCGTGAATGGCAAGAACCGGGACGACGAGCGGCGGCAGCGGTGGACGGCAAGACCGACGAGCGGCACCCCGGCGACGAGACCGACGAGCGGCACCCCGGCGGGACGACGGCAGCGAACGAGGAGGCCGACGAGCAGCGCCGCGACGGACGGACCAGGAAGCGTGCAACTGGTAGAGTCGCCTGAAGAGTCGACCAACAGCTCCTCGCTGGGTCGAAGGAGGAGTGCGAGAATGAGGCCCCCACCAGGCTACCAGTCGGGCTACCACAAGGCTGTGCGATCACCTGGCCCGAACAGCAGGCGGAGCAAGTGAGTTTGCGTTTACCTTTTACTTTTCACTTCTAGCTAGGTAGGGAGCGACATCCCAGGAAGTCTTTTAGGATGGATGTCCACATTCGGTGATTGGGGACTCGGGGTCCCGGATTGCCTAGCGAGCCTAGTGTCTAGTCTCTCTGGACTGTCACTTTTGGCTCAAGCCTTTCTAAACAACAACTTGCAACCGCAAAATAAAGGATCCAGACGATCACAGTCCTATCACGAGATCTCCATCGTCTCTATCGACTACGATGAGCCTTCCAATGTCAGTTGTTTCACATGGTAGCGGAGCTGGAAGTGATCCGAACGCAATCGCAACAGCTCAATCTTCGCAAGCAACTGAAGGAATGCAGCAGGCAACAACTGACAACGTCGAATGGAGCCTCTCGGAGAGCTCCCCAGGACAGCCGGCCATGGCGCGCCCCGCGATGGAGCGCCCCGGAGGAGACCTGCCGCCCTCCGGGCGCTTCCGGCACTCGCCGGCATCGTCTACCAGCCGTGGCCGGACGCGGCTGACGATGCGCTCCCCGTCGACGAACGGCAAGCGCAATGCGTCCCGACTCTCCCCGCTGGCTCGCCGTCCGGCTGCGCGGATGGACTCGCCAGCGGTTGAAAGGGTCGAGATCTCGAGGCATCGCGTGGTCCGCCCCGAGCTGTCCCTCGGGACGGCAGGGCCGGACGCCGTCGAGAGCCGCCTTGCGGCTCTCGAGCAGCAGCAGAGTTTCGACCACAAGTACCTCGAGCAGATTGCCGCGGCCGTGCGCTCCCTCTACGAGGCCCAGGAATGGGAGCGCTTGCGCCGCAACGAGGTCGATGAGCAGTCCATCACTCTGGACATGAACATGCGGCGCGACCTGGCGGCCACGAACCAAGAGCTCCAGAGCCTCTACAACAAGGTCCCCGGCATGGCCAATCAGGAGCTCGAGCACTTCTTCGGCTTTGGTCGCGGCGTCGAGATCATCAAGCGTGCCGACCTCCTGGAGGAGAAGGTCTTGACGATCCAGAAGGTGCTCAACGAGATCCAGGGCAAGGGCGCGAAGGTCGAGGACTACCTGGAGAAGCTGCACGAGGAGCGGCCTAAAGAGGGTCAGGCGGTCGTCGAGCTCGTGAACAACCAAGTCTCACAGGTGAGGGCGATGGTCAGCCGCTTCGAACCCCCCCGCGGCGACCATCAGCACCCGACGGGCATCCCCTTCACGCAGGCCATGAGCAACACGCTGAAGGAGATGCACGAGAAGATCATGGTCCACGAGGCGACGCTCATGAACCAGGCGAACCATGAGCAGAGGATCCTGGCGACGGAGACGCAGGTCCTGCAGACGACCGAGTACCTCAATAAGAAGCAGCAGGACGAGGCCGGAGCACCGAAACCGACGGGCTTCTCCATGTGCGGCGCATACAGCGCCGGCCTGGCGGCGGCAGCGCAGCGAGCTGGTACTGGTACTGGTACTGGTACCAGCAGCTGCCACGGAGGCACGCCGACCGAGCAGTGGGGCTTCGGGACAGGCCCTGGCGCAGGAGGAGTCGCCCCGCCCAGCATCCCTGGTATCGGTACTGGTACTGGTACCACGGGAGGCGCCGGGAGCTCCGGGGATGGAGACCCTCAGCGGGCGGTGCTGGCCGCCGTCATAGGCGGCAACGGACAGTGCCATTGCGTGCACGTGAAGACCCTCATCGGCCAGGTCGCCGCGCTGGAGGCCCGTGCCGGCGGAGGACATCCCGCCGAACCGGGTCGTGGCCTCGACCCATGGCACAGCGGTCTGCGCCGCGACGGAGCTCCTAGTACTGGTACTGGGCCTCCGCCGGCTGGCCACGCAGCCGACGCGCCGTCTCAGAGCCTGCCCTTGAAGCTGAAGGGCCCGCTCGGCGCGATCAACTTCAAGGACCGGGGCATCTTTGACGAGAAGTTGGCCACGCAGGCGGAGTACAAGTTCGACGGCGTCCGAGGCGGCGTGGCATGGAAGGGCAAGACTGAGAGGCACTTCATCAGTCGCGCCCCGATCATCAAGGACGTCCTCAAGTGGGCCGAGGAGTGCGAGCTCGAGGTGATCACCGTCGAGAAGTTCCTGCAGGCCGTCGGCGACAAGCTCAACGAGGACCAGGTGCTGAGCGTGAACGCGGCGCTGTGGGGCTTCCTGTCCGCCGCGGTCTCAGGCACCGCCGAGACGATGTTCAGGAACGCGGACACGCTCAACGGCCTCGACGCGTGGCGCCGCCTGTCGCGCTTCGTGAATCACGGCAAGGCCATCAGGCTCGAGACACTGCGCAGGGAGGTGAAGACGCTTCACCTCAAGCCCATCACCTCCTTGAGCAAGGTGGAGGAGGGCGTCGCCGAGTGGGAGAACACGCTCAACGAGTACGTCCTCGCGGGAGGTACCCCGACGTCAGATGCGGAGAAGAAGTCAGATCTGCTGGCAGTTCTACCCCATGAACTGCAGGCAGATCTGCTCTGGCGCTCCACGGATGCCGGCTCCTTCCAAGAGTTTCGAGACCATGTCCTCACCCAGACCTCCAAGATCCTGATGAACCAGAAGAAGCTGCCCATCCACGCCGTGGACGAGGGCTCCGGGGACGATGGCGACGAGGACGGCTTCACAGACATCATCGCGGCGATCCAGAAGTTCCAGCACGACGGCTGCGACGCCGACCTGGTGGCAGCGGTTCAGCGCTTCCAGAGAGGCGGCGGCGGGCGCTTTCAGCGGCGCAGCCCGGGAGGGACGCCGCCACCACCGCCGCGGCCGGCGGAAGACCGGCCTCCGAGGAAATGCCCCAACTGCGGCAAGACACACGCGGGGAGGTGCACCGCGGCGCCGGTCAGCCCGGCCGAGCGGCTGTGCTGGACCTGTAACAAGAGGGGGCACGTGTCCCGCAACTGCCCAGATAAGAAGCGCGAGGGCAGCGCCGTCAAGGCCGTCGACGACCGGCGCTCGGACCACGTCCAGGCGTGCTTCAGCGTCACCGATGAGGAGGGCTTCAAGACCGCGGCGTCGCGGCAAAGGGCAGCGCCGACGGGCAGGCCCATGCCGACGACGCCCACGTTCGGCGACTTCCTCGACAAGAACAAGTTCGCGGCGCTCTCCACGACCGACCCTTCGGGGTCCGGGGCGCGGTCACGCGTCCCCGCTGACGAGCCAGTGCCGGCGAAACCCCCACGGAATCGCAGGCGACACATTGAGCCCGACCTTGTCTCTGTGGATCCGCTGGCGAGCCTCCCTGTGGGCAGGCCTGGCTACCACAGGGCAAGCAGTCAGGGCTCAGCACAGGATCTTCGGCGAGCTCTCGCAGAAGCTCAACGGCAAGCCGACGAGCGCATCGAGCAGCACATCATCGGCGGCGTCAACGCCATCTACGACGAGGAGGAGGACCACACGCTCGCAGCCGTGGCCGAGCGCGTGATGATCAGGCCGGCCATGGACTCCGGTTCCGTGGCCAACGTGCTGCACCCGAGCGACCTACCGGCTGGTGCAGAGCCCGCGCCCAACACGACGGGGCGGCACTTCGCGGGCGCCGGCGGCGGGCGCATCGAGCGCTTCGGCACCTGCGAGACGCTCCTGGAGGGCGAGCACGGCGCCGTCACGTGCAAGTGGCAGCTGGCCGACGTCACTAGGCCGCTCCACTCAGTGGGCCAAGTGACCGGGCCCGTGGACGGCCCGGGGAAGACGGACGTCCTCTTCAACAATGAGAGGTGCGTGGTCGTACCGCCGGGGATCGTGGCCGAGATCCTCAAGAAGGTCAAGCCCATAGCCGAGTACAAGCGCGAGGGCAACTTGTACGTGGCTGACATGACCATGTCGGGTTTTACCCGGCAGGGTCAGGCGCCATAGACTTGGCGCAGCCGGCTTTCCGGGCGAGACCTATAAGACCACGTATCCGATGTCATTGTACGGCGCTTAGCGCCGTGGGGCGGAAGGAGGTGGACGCGGAATCGCTCATTGCTCCCGCAGAGGAGGACGTCGAGGCTGACGAGGAGGTCGTGATCAACGAGGGCGAGGACGTCGAAGTCGAGCCCATGAAGATCGCCAAGGACCCCGGCCAGCCGACCCGGCGTCAGGTGGAGGAGCACCGGAAATTCCACATCCCCTTCCGCTCATGGTGCAAATGGTGCATCCTCGGGCGGGGCCGCGGCATACAACATCGCCGCACGGACGGCTCGAGGATAGCAATTGTCGGCCTCGATTACTTCTTCATAACGGCCGCGGGCCTGAAGAAGCGCGAGGAGCTGGAACAGCCTATGACCCCCGAGGGCGAGGCAGAGATCAACGAGCTGAGAAAGAAGGGCAAGTTGATCAAGTGCATCTTGGTGCGCTGCTTCCTGACCAAGATCGTCTTCGCACACATCGTCCCCTACAAGGGCCCCGGCGAGGACGACTTCGTGGCGGACGTCCTGGTCAAGGACATCGCGTGGCTCGGCCACACGCGCATGGCCCTGAAGGCCGACGGAGAGCCGGCCCTGCAGGCGCTCGTGCGCCGACTCCTGGAGCTCGTGAAGGTGCAGTGCCACGACCTTGAGCAGCTCATGAAGGAGGACCCGGCCACGTACGACTCCCGCTCGAACGGCGGCACCGAAATCGGGGTACAACTGATACGCGGGCTCTTCCGCACGCTCAAGTTGTGCCTCGAGGAGCGGATCGACAAGTTCATCCCCGTCGATCACCCCGTGCTGGCATGGCTGATGCAGCACACGTGTCTGCTCCTGAACACGTGCGTCCGCGGGGACGACGGCCTCACAGCATGGGCACGAGTACGCGGACGGGCCTTCCGGCAACAGCTACTCGGCTTCGGCGAAGCGGTGCTGTACAGGTTCCCCGTCAAGGGCCCCAAGCATCAGCCGGACGGCAACATGGGCACCACCGGCGGCGAGGGCATCTTCGTCGGCTACGACCGCCAGTCTAACACCTTCATGGTGGAGACAGAAGCCGGGCCGGTGAGGGCAAGATCCGTGACGCGCCGGCCCGAGCTGGAACGGTGGAGCGCAGAGGGCATCGCGCGCATCAACAGCACTCCGGAGGACCTCGTCGAGCGCCCGGACCGACAGCGGGTAAGGGTCGACCAGCCGGCGACCGAGCAAGGCCCCACCGCGGACGACGCGCAGCCGGCGGCGATTCGCAGGTTGCGCATCAATAAGACGGACCTGGACGCCTACGGCTACGAGGACAGCTGCGCGCAGTGCCGTCACATCCTGAAGTACGGCAAGGCACGCCACGGCGGCGTACACAGCGGGTTCTGCCGCACGAGACTCGTCGAGGCGATGCAGCAGACGGACGCTGGACGAGCACGCCTTGCCGAACAGGAGGAGCGGATCACGCGTGCTATGGCCGAGCACCTCGAGCACGCAGACCAGAGAGCCGGTGCCCAGGAGCGCCAGTCAGCGGCGCCAGAACAGCAGCGCCCCCCTCGCGGCCTGCTCGAGAGGACGTCCGACGGACGCAACGCGGGAGTACCGCCACCCGCTGCAGCGAGAGTGCAGGGCCAAGCCGACGCCCCAGCGACTGAAGTATCGAAGGCGGCTCCGAGCGCGTCACAGCCGAGGACGGCTCAGGGCGAGTCGCAGATCAAGGCAAGCCGCGGAGTCGGAGAATCCCAGGCATCCTCGTCAGGGTGGCTCCCTGTGCCTGGCGGTGAAGAGGCGCCAATGACGCCCCGGGGGACGCCCCACGAGGTAACAGGCAAAGAAGGAGGTACAGACGCGGCAATCCCAGAGGACGGCGACACATCGATGGACGACGACGGCCCCGGTGCTGGTACTGGTACCAGAGGGGATGTTGAGATGGACTTTGTAGGCCACATCGACCACGGCGCCACCGACATCGGCAGCCTCGAGCCCACGGCGGAGGACTTCATCTCGGAGCTCCTGCTGAACCAGATGGGGGGCGCCGGCCGCCAATACCGACGTGAGGCACGAGGCGCAGCGCGTAAGATTGTGTCGGAGGTGTACTCACCCCCGCGCGTGACGAAGCTGCTGAAGGAGCAGCGGTCGAGGCATCTCATGCCCGGCTTCGCATTCGACATCACGGTCGCGGACCCAGAAGACGGCACGCCATGGGACTTCTCTCGGGAGTCCAAGCGCCGCAAGGCCAGGGCAATGCTACGTGAGCAAAGGCCCTACGTCCTTATCGGATCTCCGATGTGCACCCACTTCTGCACATGGCAGGCCCTGAACGCCGCAAAAGCTCAGGACGTAACGGCGATGCGCCGTGCCCGCGCGGCCGCGATCGTCCACATGAACTTCGTGGCCGAGCTCTACCAGGAGCAGATGCAGGGCGACCGATATTTCCTACATGAGCATCCCATGTGGGCAACATCATGGGAACTTCCCAACATCGAGCAGATCCTGACGCGCCCAGACGTCACACGCGTGCACGGCGACCAGTGCCAATTCGGGGCAGAAATCCAGAGTGGCGAACATCGGGGCCAGCCGATAAAGAAGCCTACTGGATTCATGACAAACTCGCCGGCAATCGCCCGTGCACTGGGCGTACGGTGCAGCGGGGTCAAGGGGCTATGCTCGAGGCCTCAAGGCGGGGCACACCAGCTGTGCACGGGCAGACACGCCACCGAGGCAGCAAAGTACCCCCGAAGCCTGTGCAAGGCGATACTCCGAGGCATCAGGGACCAGATGCGCGAGGACAGCCTGCTGAAGGACGGATGTTTCGGAGTACAGGCGCCGGACGAGGACGCCGAGGTGCAGAAGAACACGCGCGGACCAGCTCAAGGGTATTCAGGACAGTACCGTGACGACCTCACCGGCCAGATCCTGAAAGACGCACTCGTCAAGGAGGCCCGGGCCAAAGAGCTGGAGTTCTTCTACACAAAGAACGTGTGGCTGAAGATCCCGAAGCGGGAAGCCCAGTCGCGAGGCGGACGTCAACCCATCAGCGTCAGATGGGTTGACGTCAACAAGGGGGACGATATTAACCAGAAATATCGATCCCGCCTGGTCGCCCGGCAGATGAAGGCCCGCGACCTCTCTGGGCAGAGCTACTTCGCGCCGGCGCCGCCGCTCGAAGCTCTACGCACTGTCATCAGCCTTGCGATGACACGCGTCGGGTCGCACCAGCCCGACTGGGATCCGAATTCGGCCACGCGGACACAGATCAGCCTTGTAGACGTTAAAAGAGCGTACTTTAACGCAAAGGTTGATCCGCACGAACCGCCGACATTCGTGCAGCTCCCGCCCGAGGATCCTGACGCCACCAACATGTGCGCGCGGCTGCTACGCCACATGTATGGGACTCGTCTCGCGGCTGATGGATGGCAGGAAGAGTACAGCACTCTCCTGATCAGCCTAGGGTTCCGGCAAGGCGACGCATGTCCGAACGTCTTCTATCACGGAGGAAGACGGATAGTGACCAGCGTGCATGGTGATGACTTTACCTCCAGTGGGCCCAAGTCATCCCTCGACTGGCTCGAGCACACCATGGCTGAGCACTACGAGCTGGACATCGGACCGCGACTCGGACCCGGGCCAGAAGACGCGAAGGAGGGCCGCGTGCTGAACCGGGTGATCCGATGGTGCGACAGCCACATAGAGTACGAGGCCGACCCTCGCCAGGTCGAGCGACTCGTGGCTGAGTGCGGGCTGGAAGGAGCCAAAGGCGTAGCGACGCCCGGCGTCAAGGCTACCTTCAAGAAGCTCGAGGAGGAGGACGCCGACCTCCCCGAGCACCTGACAACCGCCTTCCGAGGGTCAGCAGCCCGAGGCAACTACCTCGCAGCGGACAGGCTAGACGTCCAGTTCGCGTGCAAAGAGGTATGCCGATGGATGGCACATCCCACCGCGCATGCCTGGGAGGCCTTGAAGAGGGTATGCCGTTACTTGAACAAGTCGCCCCGGCTCGTATATGAGTTCCGGCAACAGTCAGTATCACATGTGGACGTCTACACAGATACTGACTGGGCGGGCTGCCCTAAGACGCGTAAATCCACATCTGGTGGTTGCGTGATGCTCGGAGGACATGCAGTCAAGCACTGGTCCTCGACGCAGCAGAGCATCAGCCTCAGCTCCGGCGAAGCCGAGTTCGCAGGAGTGATCCGAGGAGCTGGCCAAGGACTTGGTTACCAGGCACTGCTACACGATCTGGGGGTAGACCTGCCTCTGAGAGTGTGGACCGATTCGTCAGCCGCGATCGGGATCTGCACGAGGCAAGGCCTAGGCAAGCTCCGGCACCTGGATACCCACACGCTGTGGATACAGCAAGCCGTCAGGACGCGGCGTGTGGACCTCCGTAAGGTAGATGGTGAGTCGAACCCCGCTGATCTTCTCACCAAACACAGCATAAGCCGGCAACGGCTAGAGGACTTGATCACCCTCTTCGGCTGTAGATACCTAGGAGGAAGGGCCGGATCAGCCCCCCAGATGCGTAGGGCCGAGTCGTCCAGAGTGACCATGGCCGACGCAGAGCGGACAACGAGCGCGACCAAGAGCGGCAATGCTGAAGGTCTAGGCGTGGTCCGCGAGGAGGAAGGTGCACAAGATACATGCACCATGTCCCCTCTTATGCCCCACCTCGTCTACGGCGAAGCCGACCTCAACCGCCTCTACCCCAAGTTCGAGGCGCCCGACGACGAGCAGCTCGACGACTTGCAGAAGGACACCGACGACCGCGTGTACCAGCACGGCCTCAGCGTCGCAGCCGCGATCAGCGCCGAGACTGAGACGCAGGGCCGTAAACGCCGACCAGAGGTCGCGACGGCGCAAGTCGAGGACGCGAGCCAAGGTGGTCCCGGCTCCCAGGAGGAGTCGGGAGGTGGCGAGAACGGCAAGAACTGGGACAGCGTGCGGCGGCAAGGAGGACGCCGAGCGGCACAACAGCGCAAGCCAGGTGACAGCAAACAGGTGGGACCGCCTCAGGAGTCGACCAACAGCTCCTCGCTGAGTCGAAGGAGGAGTGCGGAATGGAGGCTCCACCCGCGCCACTACTGCTCCCACAACCAGTGTGCGAGATCATCAGGCTCGAGGATTCAGCGGAACCAGTGAGTGTTGCTTAGTTTGCT
>MPME02097193.1_pt1 | contig 9871 bp, 6 predicted proteins | sample 1617261 | NCBI WGS metagenome assembly MPME02 (sample SAMN05944811, study PRJNA350692) | marine metagenome | biome: marine; feature: ODZ; material: water; isolation source: 150 m water sample filtered on 30 um supor filter | place: Pacific Ocean | collected 2012-04-09 | depth 150m m
AACAGGAACATCTACAATTGAACCGGTACGTTTTACAGTATCGCCTTCTTTAATTGCTCTATCATCACCAAAAATTACAATTCCAACATTGTCGCTTTCCAAATTCAATGCCATGCCTTTTGAACCATCTTTAAATTCAACCATTTCCCCGGCTTGTACGTTGTCCAAACCGTGTACTCTAGCAATACCATCGCCGACAGATAGAACCTTGCCAATTTCAGAAACCTCCGTTTTTTCTCCGAAGCCTTTAATTTGTTCTTTGAGTATTTTAGTTATTTCAGAAGGATTTATATCCATGCTAAGCTTCAATCATTAATTTTTTATATTTTTTCAATTTATTTTTAACAGAAGTGTCTATCATTAAACTTCCAATCTGGATAATAATTCCACCAAGTAAACTTTCATCTATTTTATAATTTAGCTTAATTGGATGCTTAACGCTTTCTGAAATTTGTTTTTCTAAATCAGAAAGTATTTTGCTATCGATTTTTTTTGAAGATATCAAATTTGCTTTTATTTCACCTCGTTTAAGAGAAATTAGCTTCAAAAACTTTTGAATGATTTTATCTAAAAAAAATATTCTTTTTTTTATCACCAATATTGAAAAAAAGTTTTTTATGATTTTATTAAAATTCATAAGGCTTGTAATTTTTTCAAATACTTTTTGCTGACTTGATGTTGAATATGTTGGGTTTTTTACAAAACTTTTTAAATCTTCATTTGACTCATAAATTTTCATAAAATTATTCATACTTAATTCAAACTCATTAATTTGGTTTTGATCCTTGGAGAGATTATAAAGTGCTAAAGCATATCTCTCTGATATTTCGGTTGAAAAAGATTTGTTTTTGCTCAAAGTTTATCCCTATGCGATTTGATTAAAGAATTTATCAAGTTTCGTATCATAGGAATTTAATGTGATCAAGTGCGATTGGAACGCATATTAACTAAAGTTCAGTGGGTCCACATCAACTGTAAGTTTTATTTTTTTTGAAATATTTAAGTTTTTCAAGATTCTGCTGATTTTCTTTTGAACGAGAACATTGCTTTGAGACCTTAGCAATAATCTTGTTCTGTATTTATTTTTTATTTTAAAGATCGGCGATGTAACTGGGCCCATAACTTCAATATCTTTCAATAATAGTAGATTTTTCTTAATTTTTTGCGCCTCCAAAAAGCTTTCTTTCTCATTATTTGACTCAACTATAAAAGCTATTAATCGAGAAAATGGAGGGAGTTTTTTTTCTTTTCTTAAACAACTTTCTTCTTCAAGAAACTTTTCTGGATTATTTTCAAGTATATCGCTTAAAGTTTTATCTGATGGATTAAAAGTTTGATAAATTATAAGAGACTTCTTGCTAAACCTTCCTGCCCTACCGCTAAGCTGATTATAAAGCTGTATATTTTTTTCTGTAGATCTAAGATCAAATCCCATACCAGAAAAATCAGCATCTACAACTACTATGCAGTTTAAATTTGGAAAATTAAAACCTTTAGAAATTAATTGTGTACCGACAAGAATGTTCACTTTATTATTTTCTATATCTTTTAAAAGGTTAATGGTTTCCTTTTTTTTATTAAGAAAATCACTTGATAAAATTTTTATCGTTTTATCAGGAAAAATTTGTCTTAATTCTGCAAAGATTTTTTCTACACCAGGTCCGTACATTTGAAATTCACAATTGAAATCTGTCTTTTGACATTTTTGTTTTATGCTACTTTTATGTCCACAATGATGACACATAGCTTTATTTAACTGTTTGTGAAATGTTAAAAAAACTGAACAATTAGGACAAGCAAGCTTAAGGCCACATTTTTTACAAATTAAAAAAGGTGCATAACCTCTTCTGTTTAAAAAAAAAAGTACCTGCTGCTTACTATCTAAATACTTTCTCGCTAAATTTAAAGTTTTTATATCTAGCCAAATATTTTTGTTTTTTTTATTCAAATTTAAATTAACTATTTCTGTACTGGGAAGTAAAAAATTTTTATATCTTTTTTTTAATTTTGTTGAATTATATTTTTTATTTTTTACATTATTATAGGTTTCTAAAGATGGTATAGATGTCGCTAATATTATTGGAATATCTTCTATTGAAGCACGAGAAATTGCCATATCTCTAGCATTGTACCTTAGGCCTTCGTCTTGTTTGTAAGAAGAGTCATGTTCTTCATCAACAACGATTAAACCTAATTTTTTAAAAGGTAAAAACAAAGAGGATCTTGCACCAACTACTAGTTTAATTTTATTATTAACAATATTTTGCCAAATTATTTTTTTATTTTTTTTTGTTATTTTTGAATGCCAAATAGAAGGCTTAAATCCAAAATAATCTTCAAATCTTTGTTCAAACTGGTTTGTAAGAAATATTTCTGGTAACAATACTAGAGATTGTTTTCCTTGCATTAAATTTTGTTTTATTTTTTCAAAATAAACAATCGTCTTTCCAGAGCCTGTAACTCCTTGAAGAAGGGTTACATTAAACTTGTTGCCAAAACCATTGATATCATCCAAACACCTTTTCTGTTCTGGGTTTAAGTTGAATTTATTTTTTTTCTTTATTTTAGTATCGTCAATAAAATTTGAATTTTTTGAAAAGAAAGATTCATCACCTAAACACATTTTTAAAACCATTCCCTTGGGCGCTAAATTATAAAGTGAAAACCAGTTGATAAATTTTATTAAATTTTCGTTTAAAGAAATTGACTTTTTTTCTAAAACATTTTTTAATTTAAATATTTTATTAGTCTTTTCCTGTTTGTCCCAAATTACCCCAATTTCTTTTTTTCTGCCAAAAGGTACTAAGACTATTGAGCCTGGTTTTAATTTGTCAAATTTTCCAGATAAATAAGTATGAGGATAATCAAAAATTCTTGGAATAAGAACTGGTACTTTCATTAATTAATAAAAATATAATATGTTTTAAAAATGAATAGGTCTTTTATCAATTGCTAAGGCGGCTTCCTTTATCGCTTCAGTATGAGTTGGATGAGCATGGCATGTTCTAGCGATATCTTCTGAACTAGCCCCAAATTCCATTGCCAAAACCATTTCGGCAATCATGTCTCCACAATGCGGACCTATTATATGTGCTCCTAAAACTTTATCTGTTTTTGAATCAGCTAAAATTTTTACAAATCCATCTGCTTCATTATTAACTTTTGCCCTTGAATTGGCGAGGAATGGAAATTTTCCAATTTTATAATTTATGTTTAACCTCTTTAGCTGCTCTTCAGTTTTTCCTACTGACGCAACTTCTGGAGCTGTATATATAACACTCGGGATCACACTATAATTCACGTGTCCTGCTTGACCGACAAGTATTTCTGCAACGGCAATACCTTCTTCTTCTGCCTTGTGAGCTAACATTGGGCCTTTGATTACATCCCCTATAGCAAATATATTCTGCACAGAAGTTTGGAATTTTTCATTAACTTCTATTCTTCCTTTGTTGTCTTTATTGATACCAATCTTTGATAAATTAAGACCTTCCGTATAGGGTTTTCTACCCACTGAAACCAAAACTTTATCACATTCTATTCTTTCTTTGACTTTAGTTTTGTTATTTACAAAATCTACTATAACTTTTTTATTTTTTTCAGTACTTGCGCCAGTTACCTTGCTATCTAATTTAAATTTTATTCCTTGCTTTGTTAAAATTTTTTGAAATTCTCTAGATATCTCTCTATCCATACCAGGTATAATATGATCTAAATATTCAATTACTGTAACTTGCGAGCCCAATCTTGCCCATACCGAACCCATTTCAAGACCAATATATCCACCTCCTATTACTATTAAATTATTTGGAATTTTTTCTAAAGAAAGCGCTCCTGTAGACGAAATTACATTTTTTTCATCAATTTCAACACCTGGCAAAGAAGTTGGTAAAGAGCCAGTGGCAATAACAATATTTTTCGACTTGTAAGTAGTTTTTTTTTCGTTTTCATAAACAACAATATCATTCTTTGAAAAAAGAACTCCTTTTCCTTTAATATACGAAATCTTATTTTTCTTGAATAAAAACTCAATTCCTTTTGTTAAAACTTGAACTGATTTATTCTTATTCGCCATCATTTTTTTCAAGTTTAATTTAATATCTTTTGTCTCTATACCCAGATTGTCAAAATTATTTTTTGCCTTATGGTAAAGTTCAGATAAATTCAGAAGGCTTTTGGATGGTATACAACCTACATTCAAACAAGTTCCTCCCAGGGTTCCTCTTGATTCGATGCAGCCTGTTTTTAATCCAAGTTGAGCTGCTCGTATAGCACATACATAACCTCCTGGTCCTCCACCTATAACTAAGAGATCAAAATTTTTTTCCATTTTTAAACATTTGAAAAAAGCCTTTTCGGCTCTTCTAGAGAATCTTTAATATTTTTTAAAAACGAAACAGCTTCCTTGCCATCTATAATTCTATGATCGTATGATAGGGCTAAATACATCATGGGACGAATTGCTATAGTTCCATTCTTAACTACTGGACGCTCTATTATATTATGCATGCCTAATACTCCTGACTGTGGTGGATTTAATATTGGAGTAGAAAGCATTGATCCATAAATTCCTCCATTAGTAATAGTAAAGGTTCCTCCTTGTAAATCGTCTATGGTAATTTTTCCCTCTCTCGCTTTTTCACCAAGAGAAGTAATACTTTTTTCGATATCAGCAAAAGACATTTCATCAGAATCTCTTAATACAGGAACCACCAACCCCCTATCAGTGCCAACTGCAAAACTAATATTATAGTAATTCTTGTAAATTATTTCGTCATTTTTTATTTCTGCATTAACAGCAGGAAAATTTTTTAATGCAACAATACATGATTTTACAAAAAATGACATGAATCCTAATTTGACTGAATACTTCTTTTGAAATTCTTCTCCGTAATTATTTCTCATTTGAATGACCTCAAACATATCAACTTCATTAAATGTGGTTAACATGGCTGCATTATCTTGGGCCTCCTTAAGTCTTTTGGCTATAGTCATTCTTAGTCTGGTCATTTTTATTCTTTCCTCAGGCCCGTGTGTTATTTTTCTTTTGTTTAGAGCAGGTTTAGAATCCATAAGATCGAGTAGATCTCCCTTTAAAACTAATCCGTGTTTTCCACTTCCTTTTACTCGGCCAAGATTAATATTTTTTTCCTGTGCTAATTTCCTTGCAGAGGGAGATACTGCCCTTTTTGTTTCAGAAGCTTGGACAATATTTTTTTTATATTCATCATTTAAAACAAGGATCGATTCTTTTTGTTCTTCTTTCTTAGCTTCCTGTTTAGGAACTTCTGTTTTTGGTTCTTCTTCTTGTAAAAGCAATGGTTGCAATCCATTGGTAGTGGATTTCTTTTTTTTATTACTTTTTTTTAATTCGGTTGCTGGCTTTTCATAAATAGAGATTTCTTTTTCTTTTTTTATTGGAGGTGTATATTTTTTTTCTTTTTTTTCGCCGGCTGACTCTGAAGAGATTGCACTTATACTGCCTAGGAGACCCCCAACCTCAACGGTTTCCCCTTCGTTTACAGCTATTTTCTCTAACACACCTTTGAATGGTGATGGCACTTCGACATTTACTTTATCGGTTTCTAATTCTACAAGAGGTTCATCTGAATCAATTTCTTCTCCAACTGATTTTAACCATTTGGAAACTGTAGCTTCTGTTACTGATTCGCCTAAAGCTGGAACTGTTATTTTTTGAGACATCTACCTACCTACAACCTTTTCTATTATTTCTTTTTGCTGTGCAAGATGTTTTTTTAAATATCCTGAAGCAGGAGATGCGGCAGGTTTTCTTCCAATATAGTTAACTTCTCTATTTTCTGCTTTTATATAATCTAATGTCCATTGAACATAATTTCTTGCAGTATTCCATGCTCCCATATTTTGAGGTTCTTCCTGACACCAATAAAACTTCGCACTTTTTTTAAATCTTTTCAACTCTTTCGCTAGTGTTTTAACAGGGAAGGGATACAGTTGTTCTATTCTAATCATATAGACCTGGTCGTTTTTTGTTTTTTCTCTAGCCTCTATAAGGTCAAAATAAACTTTTCCCGAACACATAACTACTTTTTTAATATCCTTGTCTTTCTTAAGTTTGATTAAACCATATTCTTTAAGATCTGCATGATCGGTTAAAACTCTATGGAATGAGTTTTTATTACTAAAATCTTCTATGTTTGAAACACATCTTTTATTTCTTAGTAAAGACTTGGGTGTCATGATGATTAATGGTTTTCTAAAACTTCTATGAATCTGCCTTCGTAAAGCATGGAAATAGTTTGCTGGAGTAGTACAATTCATAACTTGAATATTTTCTAAGGCACATGATTGTAAAAATCTTTCTAATCTTCCAGAGGAATGTTCGGGACCCTGTCCTTCATAACCATGTGGCAACAACAGTACTAGGCCATTGGCTATTTCCCACTTTCTTTCACCAGAGGTAACGAACTGATCTATTACAACTTGAGCTCCATTTGCAAAATCTCCATATTGCGCTTCCCAAATTACGAGTGTTGTTGGTTCTGATAACGCATATCCATACTCAAAACCAAGAACGGCTAATTCTGAAAGTAAACTATCAATTACCTCATATCTTTTTTGTTTTTTTGAAACATTATTTAGGGGTGTATAGTGGGTACCGTCAGTTTGAGAGTGAAGAACAGAATGGCGTTGACTAAAAGTACCTCGTCCAGAATCTTGTCCGGAAAGTCTTACTGGACAGCCTTCATCTAACAAAGTTCCAAATGCTAATTGTTCTGCAGTAGCCCAATCAAAATTCATTCCAGTAAGAAACATCTTCTTTTTATTTTCAAAAACTTTTCTTATTTTTGGATGAACATCAAAATCTTTTGGAATAATAGTAAGCTTTTCTCCAATGTTTTTTATCTTATCTAACGATACACCAGTAACTCCCCTTTTATCTTTTCCTTTTTCAGGTTTAAATCTTGACCACGTCCCCTCGTACCATTCTAGTTTCGGTTTATATTCTTTTGCCGTTTTAAATTGTTCTTCTAAAAGATTTTTAAATTCCATTTTCATGTTACCAAATTCATCATGGGTAATAGTTCTTTCTTTAATCAATTTGTTTCCATAAATGTTAAGTGTTGTTGGGTGATGTTTAATTTTTTTATACATCAAAGGTTGCGTAAAAAAAGGTTCGTCGGATTCATTGTGACCCCACCTTCTATAACAAATCATATCTAATACTATGTCTCGGTTAAATTTTTGCCTAAACTCCGTTGCAATTCTTGCGCAGTGAACCACGGCTTCGGGATCATCTCCGTTCACATGTAAAATTGGTGCTTGAACCATTTTTGCTAAGTCCGACGGATAAGGAGAAGATCTTGCGAATCTTGGATTGGTAGTAAAACCTATTTGATTATTAACTATGATATGAATTGTTCCACCAGTGTTATGTCCTGGCAATCCTGACATAGCAAAGCACTCTGCAACAACACCTTGACCCGCGAAAGCAGCATCTCCGTGAATTAAAATTGGAACCACTTGTTGTCTTTTCTTGTCTTTATGAAAAAATTGTTTAGCGCGAGTTTGTCCCAATACAACTGGATTTACAGCTTCAAGATGCGAGGGATTATTTGTTAAAGAAATGTGTACTAAGTTACCATCAAACTCTCTGTCTGATGAAGCCCCTAAATGATATTTTACATCTCCTGCAGAATCGGTGCTTGCAGAATCAAATTCTCCAGCAAATTCATTAAATATTCTTTTATAGGACTTCTGTAACAAATTTGCTAATACATTTAACCTGCCTCTATGAGGCATACCAATTTTAACCTCTTTAACTCCTAGCTGACCACCGCATTTTATTATTTGTTCTAAAGCAGGAATTAAAGCTTCTCCTCCGTCTATTCCAAATCTTTTTGTGCCCACAAATTTAATGGCCAAAAATTTTTCAAAACCTTCTGCTTGTATTAATTTATTTAAAATAGCTTTCTTGCCATTGTTAGTAAATTTGATTTGATTTTCTTCTTTTTCCATTCGAACTCTAAACCATGTTTTTTCAGTGGGATCCGCGATATGCATATATTCGGCACCTATAGTTGAACAATAAGTTTTTTTAAGAAATGAAATTATTTCATTAACAGTTGCATAATTACGGTCCATATATTCACCCAGATAAATCTTTTTGTTGTAATCTTCTTTTTTAAAACCATGGTCAGCCGGGTGCAGTTCATCAAGGTATTTTCTTTCCATCATCTCGAGTGGATCAAGATTCGCAATAAGATGTCCCCTAATTCTATAGGCTCTAATCATCGCAATAGCTTTCACTGATTGTTCTTTCTCTTTTTCATAATTATCTTTTACAATTGATGTATCGCCAATGGATTCTTGTTTGTCTTCAGCTAAATCTCTTTCTAAAAGATTATTTTTTATGTTGTTATTTTTTCTAGGAATCCAGCTTGGTCCTAATATTTCCTTTTTTATAACTTCCCGATCTTCATCAAGACCATCAAAAAATTCTACCCAACTTTGAGGAATGGATTTTGGATTATTTAAATATTTTAAATAGAGCTCCTTAATAAAAGAACTGTTGCCACCTAAAAAAGAGGTTTTTTCAAAAATGTTATTATTTTTAACAGTCGACATTGTTAATGATTATATTAACATAAAAACTCAATATTTAACTATTAAGTTTATCGTATAATGTTTTTCCTATATCTGCGGGCGATTTTGAAATTGTAATACCCGCTGATTTCATAGTTTCAATTTTATCTTTTGCTCCTCCTTTCCCGCCTGAAATAATTGCTCCAGCATGTCCCATACGTCTACCTGGCGGTGCCGTAAGACCTGCAATAAAACCAACTATTGGTTTTTTTATTTTCGATTTTTTTATAAAATCTGACGCTTCCTCTTCAGCTGAACAGCCAATTTCACCTATCATTACAATTGATCTAGTTTCAGGATCTTTTAAAAATAGTTCGAGACAATCTATAAAATTTGTTCCATTGATGGGATCTCCGCCTATTCCAACGCAGGTTGATTGACCCATGCCGCTAGCTGTAGTTTGTGCAACCGCTTCATATGTTAATGTTCCTGACCTTGAAACTATTCCAACAGAACCTTTTTTATGAATATTACCGGGCATGATGCCAATTTTACATTCGTTTGGCGTAATAATTCCCGGGCAGTTAGGTCCGATCAGTCTACTTTTGCTTTTAGCTAATTCTTGTTTTACTTTAACCATATCAATAACTGGGATTCCTTCGGTAATACAAACGATTAATTCTATTTTAGCATCTATGGCTTCGGTGATTGCTGGGGCAGCAAATTTCGGTGGAACATAAATCATTGTAGCGTTTGCATTTGTATTTTTTTTTGCCTCTTCAACAGTGTTAAAAACTGGTAAGCCTAAATGTTTTTGACCACCTTTTTTAGGTGTAACGCCACCAACAAGCTGGGTTCCATATTTAATTGCCTGTTCTGAATGAAAAGTCCCATGATTCCCAGTAAAACCTTGACAAATTACTCTGGTATTTTTATTGACTAAAACTGACATCTATTTTACCGCCTTAACAATTTTTTTTGCTGCGTCGTTAAGATCTGTGGCTGACAATATTTTTAGTCCTGATTGATCTAAAACTGCTTTTCCTTCTTTAAAGTTAGTTCCAGCTAATCTCACTACTAAAGGAATGTTTAAATTTATCTCTTTTGCAACATCAATTACTCCTTGAGCAAGAACATCGCATCGCATGATCCCACCGAAAATATTAATTAGAACTCCCCTAACATTTTTATCGGAAAGTATTAATTTGAACGCAGCTGCAACTTGTTCTTTTGATGCTCCACCACCAACATCTAAAAAGTTTGCAGGCTCACTACCATAAAGTTTAATTATATCCATTGTTGCCAT
>MPME02033800.1_pt1 | contig 9843 bp, 6 predicted proteins | sample 1617261 | NCBI WGS metagenome assembly MPME02 (sample SAMN05944811, study PRJNA350692) | marine metagenome | biome: marine; feature: ODZ; material: water; isolation source: 150 m water sample filtered on 30 um supor filter | place: Pacific Ocean | collected 2012-04-09 | depth 150m m
AAAAGTTGGATACGATTTAAGAAACGATGGTGTATTACAAAATATCGTTAACCTTTATCGTTCTGTAAGACCACTACAAAATTTTGTTGATGATGTATCAGCATATAAATTTTATAACGTAAAGAATGGAGAAAGGCCAGACATTGTTTCAGATAGGTTATATGGAACTCCAGACTTTTATTGGGCCTTTTTTATAATCAATGATTTTTTACATGATGGATTGGCATCATGGCCACTGTCACAAGAAGATTTACAGTTATATATGAATACAGAATATGGTGGTTATGCAATACAGGCAGCCAAACCTATCGTCAGAAGAAATTCCGACCTTATCATTACCGACCATGAAAATTCATTAGCTGGTAGATTTAATATTGGAGAAGTAATTACTGGTAATATATCTGGTTGTAAAGGAACACTTTCAAAGAAGATAACAGATTTAAATCAATTAATAGTAAAAGATGTAACACTTGGAACTACAGGGGTTCATCCACATACAGGGGCTTCAGATTCAAACATTTTAGGTGGAGCATTTATTGGATCAAAAGGAATTGGTAATGTACCAAAAGAACCGGTTACTGGATTTACAACTTCAGATACTGTAGATACTTGGGAAGTATTTAAATATATTGATGCGCCTCATTATTGGTACGACGAGACAGATCCAGAAAAAAGAGTTACAGATAATGCAAGAATGTTTGAAGATTTCCCTGACGATATAGAGGGAGCAACAGAGGACAGTAATTTAAAATTTGTTAGTAATAGAGCATATTTGGAAGAAACCAATGATTCAAGATCCCAAATTAGAGTAATAGTGCCAGATTATATAACCAAGTTTGTTGATATGTTTGAAACTGTTCTTAATAGTGAGCAATAATTAATGGCTAAAAATACTTCAAAACTTTTAAGTGGAGAAACGCCGGCATCGCCTACCGGTTATATTGTTAAACAAATAATACTCTATACCAATTTAGAGGAAAACAATAAACTAGATATTAGAGGAATGGTAAGTAGGATTACCGTAACAGAAAGTATCTATACAGGATCGGTACAAACTGATTTGGTTATTCTCGATGCATCCAATTTAATAGAAGAATTAAAATTAAACGGCCAAGAAAGAATACATATAAAAATTGGTAGAATTGAACGCGATAATAAGAATAGAGAACAAATAGAATTTGATACCTATATTGCTGATATAAAAAATTATTCAAGGAATCTACCAGGTGCTGCATCATACGAATTTAAATGTCTATCAGAACATATGTTGGTGAATAATACAAAAACTATTTCAAGAGCATTTGAAAATACTACTGGTAATTTAATTAAGAAAATATGTTCTAGTGATTTAGGAATTAAAAAGACAGATAATATTAATACTGATTCAAATAATATAAAAGGTATTTATCCAAGATTAAGACCATATGCCGCAATAAAATGGTTAGTCCAAAATTCCTTTGATGCAAGTAGTTCACCATATTACTTTTACGAAACCGTACGAGATGGAGTAAAATTTAAATCGTATGGAGAATTAATCGAGGCAGACCCTCACAATCCAGTAGATGATCCATATATACATGATGCCTTTTTTGAAGAAACCGTTGGATCAGAACAATATTATAAAGAAGCAAAAAGAAAAATAAGAAAACTATCTTCAGATTTAAATATGTCAAAATACATATCCGCAGGTGAAGGAGCATTCGCCTCACAAACACATAAAATAGACATATACAATAAAAATTATAAAACCACAAAATGGCAATATAAGTCCTTGAAAAAATTAAATCAACATAAACCTTTTATTGAAAGGGACTTTAAACAATTTGGAGGAAGGCCTCTTAATAATTGTGACACTGGTAAAAACTATTTTATATCATTAAATAGTGGTAATAAAGATAATTACTCCAGTACATTAAAGGATAATATTAATAAGAGTTATGGGTATCTAGGTAACGAATCCATATTAAGTCATGACATTGAACTTGCTGGTGATTTTAGTTTACAACCTGGAGCTGTGATGCATGTTAAATTCTTAAAGACGAATTTGCAAGGTGCTGCCATACAGATCGATAGAGTATTAACAGGTAAATATTTGGTAACAAGTATCACCCACGAATTTGGAGACGAGTATATTATGGACGTAAGAATAAAAACAGATTCTTTTGGGGCAGATTTAAATGATATTATACCAATAATTGAAGAGGTTCCTACAGGTGCGTAACGACGAATTTATAGGTGGTGAGTTCGTATGGTTCACCGGAGTAGTAGAGGATAGAGAAGATCCTTTAGAAATGAACCGAGTGAGAGTACGTTGTTTTGGTTACCATACAGAAGATAAAGGAATAGTACCGACAGATGCCCTTCCATGGGCCACTGTCATGATGCCCGTTACAGAGGCCGGAACATCCGGCATTGGAGCCGGTCCACATGGTCTCATGAATGGATCATGGGTGGTGGGCTTCTTTAGAGACGGCCCATCGGCGCAGGATCCTCTTATAATAGGTTCTATTGCAAGTATGTCGTCGAAGGCCGGTGCCAACAGAAACGGGTTCGAAGATGAAGACTACCCAAAAATCGAGTATGTCGGCATTTCTGATGTAAATAAATCTGGTCGCAGTGAATATTACAAAAAAGCAGACGTATATATTCAGAAAAGCGGTACTCGTATATCGACAAAGGTGGCATCTCCGGCAAAAATTACCACAGTGGCACCCGATAAGACAGAAACAGAGTACTATGGAGAAAAAACATGGGACGAATTACCGGTAGGCAACGACCATGTTCCGGCATATCCTTATAATAAGGTATCAGAGTCAGAATCCGGTCATGTACACGAGGTTGATGACAGCCCAGGAGCCGAAAGACTTCATCGTTTTCATCGATCCGGTACATTTGAAGAGATATACAATGACGGTACACGAAATATAAAAATAATTGGCGACGACTATGAAATAGTACTGAAAAATAAAAATATGTACATTCGAGGAGACCTAAACCTTACGGTGACAGGTGATCTTCGCCATATGGTATACGGTAATTATCATCTAGAGGTAGAGAAAGATTACACCCAGAACATAAAGGGATCAATTCAATCGAAGGTAGGCGGTAATTATGAGACAGAGATTAGTAGAAACAGAGCCACGAACATTGGTATAAACGATAATCTCACGGTCCTGAATAACCAGATAACCGCCACCACAATTGATAAAATCCAGACAGTGGGTAATGATTATATTATACAAACTGAAAATAACCTCAGTGCAACTGCCTACAACAACCTTACCCTATACGCTGAAAAGGACTTGCAACAAATGAACCAAGGACTATTAACAGTAACCTCTAAGGGGAATATTGTATTAGGTACGGAAGGAGATTATACTGAAACAATCGATGGGGCACACGCTATAACAGTTATAGGACAACAAACGTTTACAGCAGTTAACTTAGATATTAAAAATACAGTCGATATAACGGGTGCGACAACGGTTGCAGCTAACGTCGATATAACAGGGACCTCAACCGCAACGGTCGACCATGTGTCAGCAGAGATATCAGGCAAGGGTCACACACATATAGGGTCACCTACAGCAGCGACAGGGGCTGTATCTAATACAGGAACACCTAATGAATAGTTATTATAACATATATTATATAAAATGTAAAGGATTATTATGGCAGGACAAATAGAAACAAACGAAAAGATCACAGCGATCAAGGAGAAAAATGCCGAACTCAGTGCGAACGCAGCTGCTGGTAAGGCTGAGCTAGCATCAGCGACGAGTAAGTTAACAGAATTAAAGACATCAATGGAGAGTCTTATACCCACCCTGCCTGTAATACCCTCTATACAAGGAGAGCTCTCTAATCTGGGTAGTTTGGACACGGCTGGATTACTAAGCAAGGTATCCTCTCTTATCACCAAGTTCTCCTCTGCTGTACCTGGTCTATCCGATTTAATGGGCTCTATGGGTCTATCTTCTTTCCCGCCTACCATTGATATAAGCGCAATCACAGAGAAGATCCCTAACGTAGAGGAAATAGATGGTAAGCTTGTTACTCAACCCGCGGAATCGTTAGTGGCCGAGGATGCCCCTGCTGCACCCGTTGAGAAGGTGGCGGTAGAGATTGATTACGAAGAACTCAGCATAGAACTCCTTAAAAGATCAAACAGCTGGGCAAGGGGTTTACTATGGGCACATGAACGGGCCACGTGGCCGGAGAGTAAGTCCAATCGATATGCAATCAAATATATATGGGTCTATAACCATCGAGCCAATAGCGCAGTGACGGCCGGTACTACTCTAGAAGAGCTAGGCAAGTATAAGAATGTAGGAAGTAAAGGAACATATGAGAGACTCATTGCGGGTTATACGGGTGCACCCGGGTATGATGTTAACCTAATGCATACTACTCAGCAAGAAAGATATAACACATTAAAGAACGAGCATGCAGAGGGAGATAATATACTGGATTGGACGGCCGTATGGAAGAAATGGTGGGAAGATGTACAAAAGAACGTGTAAAAGGATATAAATAGATATATGGCAATTAACGAATCAATCAATACTACAGGCTCACCCGACCTTTTATCTGATATACCAGTTGGTGATAGCAGTAGAATTATTCGTTCTACTTCAAGGGCAAGTGTAACTTCCCGTAGAAAACGTTGGGCAGATTTAGATTTGGCATTACCATTACATCCAATTAGAAAGGATATTGTTACTTTAAAGGATGATGCTGCAATAAAAAATGCAGTAAAGAATTTATTAATAACTAATTTTTCTGAGAGGCCTTTTAATAAGAATATAGGCGCTAATCTTAGAGCACTACTCTTTGAACCAGCAGACGTTCTAACAGAAATTAGTTTAAGAGAAAATATAGCAAATACACTGGCAAGACATGAACCTAGAGTGGATGTGATTGATATTGATATAATCGACCAATCAGATTCCAACTCTTATTTAATATCGGTAAATTTTTTAATAAAAGAATTCAATACCGATCAGAATGTTCAAATAATATTAAGAAGGTTAAGATAGAATTATGGCAACGAATTTAAATGTAACAGAATTGGATTTTGATCAGATAAAGCAAAATCTAAAAAATTATCTAAAAACACAAACTGAGTTTTCAGGTTATGACTTTGAAGGGTCGGGATTAAGTACCCTTCTTGATGTTCTAGCATATAACACTCATTATAATGCCATGGCCGCTCACTTTTCACTTAATGAGGCATTCTTGGACTCAGCACAGATTCGTGGTAATGTAGTCACAAGGGCAAAACTTTTAGGTTATACTCCAAGATCCGTTCTTGCTCCAAGGGCAACGGTTACACTTGTAGTTGATGTTCTTTCAGAAGTTGGTAGTAAACCAAGTAATTTATCACTACCTCGAGGGACTAAATTATCAACTACTGTTGCAGGAGAAACATTCCAATACGTAGTATTATCTACACAGTCAGCTCAACGTGATACAGTTACAAATAGTAGTGATGTAATAACAAGTGATACGTATACATTTACGAATGTTGTAATTGCACAGGGCGCATATAAATCATTAAGATACAGAGTTGATAATGATATTGAAAATCAAAAATTTCAATTATCGGATTCTGATACCGATACAAGTACATTAAGAGTTAGGTTACAAGAGAACGAAGAATCAACATCATTTGATATTTATACAAAGTTTGAAACACTCTTAAATGTGGATTCAACTTCCACAGTATATTATCTACAAGAAAATTCAGGTGGGTATTATGAAATATATTTCGGCGATGGTGTTACAGGTAGAAAACCAAATAACAACAATATTGTAACAGTCGATTATATATTTACGGAAGGTGAAGAATCAAATGGTGCAAACATATTTACTGTGGTCGATACGATAAGCGGATTTAGTAATATTACACTTACAACAGTGGCACCCGCGGCCGGTGGTGCAGAAGCAGAGACCAAAGAATCAATCCGATTTAACGCGCCACTTACATTTACATCACAGAATAGAGCTGTTACATCAGATGATTATAGAGCAATCATACAAAGAGAATTTACAAATATATCTTCCATATCATGTTGGGGTGGAGAAGATAATGACCCACCCGATTATGGTAAAGTATATATTGCAATCAGTCCCTTGGTTGCAGAAACACTTACAGCTGCTGAAAAGTCAGAAATTAAAGGTACTATATTAAAAGGTAAAAACGTTGTGTCTATTACTCCAGAAATTGTAGACCCTAATTACACATATTTGGAATTGGATGTATTCTTTAAATATAATCCAAACCTTACAGATAGAACAGCAGTAGAATTAACTTCGGTAGTCAGAGATACCATATCAGATTATAATTTTAATAACCTAAATAAATTTGATGGGGTATTCAGGCATTCACAATTATTAAAATTAATTGATAACTCGGATCCTGCAATACAAAACTCTAATGTAAGACCATTTATGTTTATGAATATATCACCTTCTATTACTGCAGGTGCAAATAACTTTTCATTAAAATTTACATCACCTATTTTCCAATCTGGTAGTTCTACGGCATTTATTTTATCTTCAACTGCATTTAGAACGAAAATCGCGCCGAGCGTTGACCATTATTTTGGAGATATACCAATAGCAGATTCTACAAAAAGAAAAGTGATAGTGTATAAAATTGTTGATGGGGAAAATGTTATAGTCATTAATGACGCTGGAGAGATAGATGTGATAAATGGTAATGTTACATTAAATAATTTTACTCCAGAAACAACTTCCTCAATTCGAGTAACCGTAATACCTAATTCATTAGACTTGGCACCTAAAAGAGACCAATTAATTGCAATTGATGCAACAAGAGTAACAATTACTCCTGAAATAGACAAGATTTCAGTGGCAGGGGCATCCGGAACAATAGGATATACAACACCTTCAAGGTTGAGATAATCAATGACAGTCAAAGATTCAAAATTTTATAGTGACGATATTATATCTCCAGGATATATTGAGTCTACAGCATCTTCTACAAGAAAAAGTAAAGAGGATATAAGATTTAAAAGTTTAATTCCTTCAGAAATATTGGAAGGAGCCGACGGAATAAAACAACTTTTGGAAGCATATTATACATTCTTAAATCTTGATGAATTTATATACGAAGAAAATGAAACCTGCTCAGATATTGTTCTTGACAATAAAGCAGTTTTTAGAATATCAGATCCTAATAATGAAAATAATAGGTTCTTTACTGATGAACAGGGTAATAGTTCTACACTTACTGTAACGGACGGCTCTGGTAATATTACAACAGTACCACTTTCAAGTCCTAATGTTATTACTATTTCAAATGGTAATGAATTACCTGGCACTTTGGCTTCACTTACTTCAGAAGTTGGTAAAACATTTCAGGTACAATTCTTTAATGCTAATGGTACGGCAAATTCTTCTTTTAATACACAAACTGCCAAAATAGTTACACCAGTTAAAAACTGGGTAGGCCCTGGGCCTTCACATATTTTAAATAATATAGAACAGGCCATGGACATTGATTCTAATTCAACATTATATTTAGAATTAATGCAGAAAGAAATTGCGGCCGCATTACCTAGAAGTATAACAGTTAATAAAAGAAACCTATATAAAACAATTGTTGATTATTATAAAGTAAGAGGTTCAGCAGATTCTATAGAAATATTTTTTAGACTTTTATTTAATGACCAAGTGGAAGTAGAATATCCTTATGATAAAACATTAGTGCCTTCATCTGGTAATTGGGATTTAAATGCCGCATTACCTAAAGGTGGCCTGTACTTAGACAATAGAGGATTTTTATCCAATAATATTAAAATACACGATAGTTTAAGATATCAAAGATTTTCATACCTTGTGCGTACAGGTCAAAACTTATCGACTTGGGAAAATGTATTTAATAGGTTAGTACACCCTGCTGGATTTATATTCTTTGGAGAAATTTTATTACTTATTGAATTAAGTAAGGCAATATTGGGAGAAGATACTACAGAAGGTGATACTCTCATAAGAAAAGTATTATCAGCTATACCAGAAAGACAACATGGTGTAATAGGTATTGAGGATATTCCATTACTCGTAGAGGCATTTGCTTCTGTATTCTTACCTACAGTAGAAGCCAGAATACATAAAAATGCTACTCTCTCAATAACATTAAATACCACAGGTCAAGTAACTGCAGTTGAAATACCAAAACCTGGGTTCGGATATGCATCGGTTCCTAGTGTCACGATTAATGGTGAGGCTCAAAATGACTATTCTCAAACAGTTAATGGAATAGTAGATGATTCAACTTCAGTTACCCTTGATTCTGGTGCTGGTGTGGTGGTCGGTCAGAGTGTCTATGGCACTGGCGTCGCAGCTGGTGCATTGGTATCTGCTATTGACGGAGTTAATTTAACGCTAAGTATCGCTAGTACTATAGCAGATGGCGCAACCCTATCATTTATTACAGATGCAGTATTAACTCCTGTATTGGATTCATTAGGAAGAATTGATTCTGTAACTATTAATAACCCTGGGGAAGGATATGCTAATATATATGCATCTCTTGCAGCTAATCCAAATACTGGATCTTTGGCCAAAGTATTTGTAAATGGAGCGGCAGATAAAAACTTTAATATTACACCAACACTTATATTTGATGATCCGACTGCAAAAGATGCAGAAGGTAATCTACTTACATCAAATGAAACTGCTACGGCCGCATTTACTCTTAACTCCGATAATGAAATTCCTAATATAACTTTAACAGTAGGAGCTGGAATAACTAATGCAGGAAGTGGTTATACAGTAGATCCAAAAGTAAGAATTGGTTCTTATGCAAATAATGAAATAAGGGGCAAAGATATTAAACCTATCTTAATACTTTTATTAAATCATATTTCAGATGCATCAAGAACCGATATAAACAATAACTATTTTAACAGGAAGGGGACTTCCTACATAACAGGCACTAAAAGGTATGGGTATAATGAAACCTTAGAGGTTTTAGGAAGTAGAACTACACAAAGTACTGACGTAGCCAATATAAATAAATATAATGTGAAATCTTATATTCACATAAACTAAGAGAAACAAATTATGACAGCAATAGTAACATCAAATTTTAGATCGGTAAATGCCGAAAATTTTAAACAAGATGTCGAAGATGACGACACTAGTGTATATGTGGGAATAGGAAAGGCAGACGCTTGGTCTAACTCATTATCAGATACTACTGATACAACTCCATTTACACCTGTTGATGCATTAGATGCTACGGGAGAGGCATTCCAAAATATGATTGGTATGAAACTTGTGGTAGAGGGAGACATTTCACACGTGGTACCAAGACACACTTGGGAAACCAATGAAACTTATGTTCCTTGGGATTCAGACGATGGTTCAATTTTTGATAAGAAATTTTATATCATAACTTCTGAATTTAAGGTTTACAAGGCAATAAAAGCTGGAGGCGCTGGTTCAACAGTTGAACCAATTCAAACACTTCCTGATCCTCAACCAGAATCAGATGGTTATACATGGAAATATATGTATACCTTGGGAGTTGCTGATGCAGAAAAATTCTTGACCAATTCATATATGCCAGTTACGACAATCGATTCAAAGGCAGGCGGTCAGACTAGTGAATATAGTAGTGATTCTGCTGCAGAGGGGGTATTGCCAGAGGCATATTATGCTCAATACCTAAACCAAAAGGCTTCCCTTAATTCTTCAACGGCAGCAGGCATTGAAAGAATTGAAGTTACCGATGGCGGTACTTATTCTGCAACACCTGGTGTAACTATTTCGGGCGACGGATCAGGGGCAACTGCAACGGCAGTTATGAGT
>MPME02077555.1_pt1 | contig 9694 bp, 15 predicted proteins | sample 1617261 | NCBI WGS metagenome assembly MPME02 (sample SAMN05944811, study PRJNA350692) | marine metagenome | biome: marine; feature: ODZ; material: water; isolation source: 150 m water sample filtered on 30 um supor filter | place: Pacific Ocean | collected 2012-04-09 | depth 150m m
CGGTGGGGACAGCGTCTTCCTGTCCGAACACGAAGACAGCGCCTACAGCATCCGCGACGATCGCAATGTGCACCCACTTGGGGTTGTCACCGTTGCTAAACGGGGGGCTCGCAATTTGCGCGGCAGAACTCGTCCCCGCAGTCCCGCCAACCGAAGTCCCACCAGGCTGAATAACCATGTCGGACCCCTATCGACGGATGATCAAAGTGCAGTCAACGATTCCGGTTTCCGGCTCGTCTTTCGACACAAGCTGAACAGCATCATGGTCAGCGATGTAAAGCTCCGAATCAGCAAGTGCGATCCCGCCCGTGTTGATTGCGGTTGCCGCGAAATCCACGTCTGCGGTAGACGCAGACCCGTTCACTTTCACATCGCAAGAACCGGCCACGTCGATGGCCTCGGTGGTGTTGAACGAAACACCGACCACCCGCCCGCCGTCCGGGCAGGTAACAATGTCCGACGTGTCGCCACTTCCGCCTAGATCCACGTTGCCGATCGGAATGAAATAGTCATTCAGTGTTCGCATGGTCCCCTCCCGCGCTCCGCGGATGCCTCCGCTTCACGGTGTTTATGTGATGAGCGGGAGGCCCGCCGAAGCGGACCCCCCAAACCCACCCCCTGAACCTCCTACGAGGAAGTCAGATCGTCCACCACTCCGTTACCGGACTGGTTCTTGCCCACGAGCGTCCACTCGCAAAGCAGCTGGCGCTGCTCCGAGTCGCCCGTCTTGCTCAGAGCGTGCTGGCGGAAGTCCCGCAGGTACGCCACCGACCAGAGCTCCGGCGTGAAGGCGAATGCCTGATTGGTCGCCTGGAACCGATTCGGCACCACGGTGTGTTCACCGAAGTCCGAAACGTACACGTCCACTGCGGCGACCAGCCGCTTGTCCTCGCCCTTGTCAAAGCGTGTCGAGTTCCCGGTGAATCCCGAGATGACCGTCTTGTTGAACGGGCCCGTCATGATGATCGACGGGTTGCCGCCGTTCGTCCATGCGCCCTGGATCACGCCCTTCAGGTCGCTCTCCAGCAAGGGCCGCAAGACCGGCGCTCCCGCCGTCGCATTGAAGACCGTGCCGTTCCACCCCGTCGAGGTGCTCCCGCTCCGGTTCTCGTGCGTACCGAGAAGCGACCCGGTGTTCGCCAAGTTGTCGTCGAAGAACGCCGAAACCGAGGCCGACTCACCGGCCCCCGTGTCGTTCGTCCGCGCGACCGCCGTGTTGTTCACGCCGACGCAGGAGTGCTCCAGGTCTCGCTTGAGCTCCTTGCTGCGCTTGGCCAGCTGATAACTGAGCTCTGATTTGCGGCCCGCCTTGTCCACCGATTCCATCGTTCCGGTGACGGAAACCGTCTTGCCGGAGATCTGGCAGTGGTTGGAAACGCGGATCGTCGGGGTTGCCGCCAACGCCGAAGCGTTGTCGCCTTCCACCAGCGTGTTCACCGCCGCTGTTGCGAGTTGATCGACTTGCCACTCGTGCTTGATGCCCGAAGCGGTTCCGCGACCCGCCATCGACAGGAACGGAGTCTCCGTGCTGTCGATCGCGTAGATGATGTCCGAGAGATCCTCCCTCAGACCCTTCGCGTCGAAGGTCTCAAACGTATTTCCAGGCTGGGCCATTAGAGGAGTCCCCTCATCAAGGCAGCTGCGTCATCCACCGACCCTGTGTCGGCCAGGCGATTGCGAAGTTTTTCTACACCCTTCGCCTTCTCCTGTTCTTCAGACAAAACCGCCGCGTCCTCCCGAGCCCCAGCCCGCAACGTGCGAGGCAAGAGTCTCAGGCGCTTTTTTACTCCAGGCTTCTTCGCCTGAAGCTTTTCCCACTGGGCAGCCCGCCAGACGGTAAGAATGCTTCGCGCGTCTTCCAGCGCGTCAATTTGATCCTGGGGGTATCCGGTCTTCACCAGGTAGTCCGTCACCTCGGTCATCGCTACCCGGCCCTTGTCTGCTTCTTTCCAGTCAGGGCGAAGTCGGTAGAGCGTCTGAACCTGCTCTTGTCGCCACGATTGGTGTTGAGTCTCGGACTCCCCATCGCGGCGCTTCATCTCGGCGTCCATCGCATCGAGACTGCGCTGCACGTCAGCACGTCGCGCGTCACGAGACTCGCGCTCTTTCAGGTACTGGCCAGGATCGGTCTCGCGGAGCATCTCCCAATCGACATCGGGTTCCGCTTCGACCTGAGCGATCAACGCCGCGGTGACCTTCTGGAGATCACCCAGCCGCTGATCGTGCTCGCTCTGAAGCTGCTGGCCGAGGCCCTCGTAGTGGAGCCTCGCCTCTTCGCTGTTCGCCGGTTGGCTCTTGTATGCCTGGATCACTTCTGCGAGAGGAACTGTCCCCTCGCCATCGCGAGACGGCACCTGGAGATGATCGAGGAACTCATCCTCCTCGACATCAAAAGCCTTGGCCAGATCGGAAAGCGTTTCGACCGGATCGAGGTCTTCGTCCTCCGAGCTCGCCGCTTGCGGCTCCGGCTCAGTGGGCTCATCGACCGGCGTCTCACCCGCTTCCGGCTCCTTGGCCGGATCGGCCTGCTCCGGCTCCTGAGCGGAATCCGGCGCCTCGCCCTCACCACCCGGTACCTCCGGGGCTTCCGCCTCGGTGGTGGGGGGGGGCTCGATGACACCTTCTTGCTGAAGGAAGCTGCTGAAGCGGTCCTGAAGGTCAGGGTCTACAGAGGTGATCGCGCCTTCGGCCAATCATTCATGTCCGACGCTCGCTTGGTTCTGAGACGCAGCCGAAAGTAGTTTGCCGGTTTCCAGATAACTTCGCAACTGCCGGCGAAATTGGGCCAGCGCGTACAACTGGACGTGGCATTCCTCGCGCAGTTCGTACTCGCTTGGGCCACTGCTCTTCCAGAGTGAGGTGTAGTGGGACTCGATGTCCTCAAACGCCTGCTTCACAGCAGGATTTTCCATCACCCCATCAGCTTGCCGGGCCAGGATCAGAGACTCTTCGTCGGTCATTCTTCCTCTTTCTCCGCTTCCTTCTCCGCTTCGTTCCGCTCCCTGACCTCAAGCGATGCCATCGCGGATTGAACCTGAGCACTCTGGGCACCGCGAGCAATCCGCTCCTGGCTGGCCAAACGCGCCAGATCCACCTTCTCCTTGAGCGCAAGCTCGCTCGCCCGGTGATCCACGATGTTCTTTTCCTTCAACGTCTTCAGCTGCATCTCGCCAGCTCCGAGTTCCGCTTCGGACTGAGCCTTCATGGTCTCGACCTTGAGCTTCTCCATATCAGGATCCGGCGCAGGCGGCGGGGGCTCTGCCCCATCGGGATCTTGGAAGAAGAGATCCGGGTTGGGGTAGCCCATCGCCTCGGCCATCCGGGTAGCGGCGTTGTAGATGTTCTTCGGCGTCACCAAATAGTTCATGCCGCCCTGTTCGATCATCTGCCCCTGGATCGTCATCAGGCCATTCAAAGCCTGAATCTGCTCCCCGGCCTTGCCGGCGCCCAGGCCGACTTCAACCTCCACGTCAAACTCAAAGTCGAAAGTGCTGGGATCGATCTCCATCCACTCGCCCGAAAGCCTCACCTGGCGCTGCTTCGTGTCGTTGGTCGCCATGATCTCAAACATCTTGCCGAACAGCTGTTTCAACCCGGTACTCGCGAAGATCCGCGCGATCAGTTCGATCTTCTGCTGCTTGGCACCCTCGAGGGAGGCCACCGCTGCGGCCGTGGTGTTGGAAAGCATCCCGGCATCGAGATCCTGACCGTGGGCCATCACCCCCGTGCGGTTGCTCCGAACCTGCTCCAGGTACTGGAGCACCGGGAACGTGTCACGCGGAAGATCCTGCGTAATCATCGGCTCGATCGAGCCAGGCGCTCGCTGGCGCACGAGCCCGCCGGGCCGCACCGTCAGGAGATCATCGATCTCGACCATACCCTCGGTGATCGCCATCCGCGGGTTGTTCGCGAGATAGAGGTGGTCGAGCATCTGGCGAAGGATCGTGCTGCGGATCACCTGCAGATCGGTCACCAGATCCGCGAGGCTCTGGCCGTAGAACTTGTGCGGCATCGGGATCGGCGTGATCGAGCAAAACGGATTGTGATTGATCTGCTCGTCATCGATGATATAGACGGGCGAATCGCCCACCACCAGGAACTTGCGGAGCTCCGAGTAGCCGTCCCCATCCTCATCGACACGCGCGTAGCACTCCGTTGTCCAAATCTCGCGCGAGGCCACATCGGTGCGCGGCCCGGAATCCGAGGGGTAGTTCTCGTCGTCACTGCGCCTGGCCGACCGATTCGGGTCGAACTCTGGACCCATGTCGCCTTGAGGCAGAGCTGCCAGGAGATCCGCCGGGTATCCCTGGGCCACGAGCTCGCTGATCGTCACCTTCTTCCGATGGGCCGAGAAGGGTGTGTCGTCGTTCAGCTTCGCGGAGCGACGAGCGATGAGGAACTCCTCCGGGGGGATCGCGTCCACGCGAATACGACGGTCGTCCTTCATTACCTGCAACTCGATATCGTGGAGCTTGACCTCTTCGTTCAGGCCGGTGTCAACGTCCTGCATCAAAACGGTGCGCTCCGCCAGCGAAGTCGGCTCCACACCATCTCGATCGAGCACCATGATGACCTCTTCGTAGGTCAGGCCCGAGTACCGCTCGACCATCGGAATCTGGCGGTTGTCGAAATAGACCTTGACGATGCCGTTCTTTTCCAGCAACGCCGTCTTGAACCAGTCATACAGAATCTGAAAGCCGTCCATCTCATGGACGAAAACATGGTTGACGTATGCCGTCGCCAGGTCTGCCTTCCGCTGATCCTCTGCACGCTTCGGCTTGAACTGCACCACCTTGGCCGAGCCGGTGAACATCCGCATGAGCGAGGGCATGGCCCACTCGACCACCTCGAGGACATCCATCAGCACCACCTGGCTGCGGTCGCGCTGCTCGTTTCCGAGCTTCTTGCCGTAGTAGTAGTCGAGCGCCCGCTGCTGCTCACGCGCGATCTCGCTACCGACGCCGCCGATCGAGTCGGAAATCTCCCGTGATAGTATCCCCTTGACCTCATCGACAGAGAGTGCGCGGATCTCCTGCCCACCCTCGCGCGGACGTTCAGCGATCACGCCGTCCGCGAACTCCGGGTTGGAAGCCACACCCACGCCGCTGCGTATTGCCATCGCCAGGTCTTGCTCAGTGAGCTCGGTCGCCATCGCTTACTCCTTCACCAACCCCACGCCAATGCTCTGCAGGGCCCTAGGCATCTTTGGCACCCGGATCGGGGGCCGATCTGGCCGCTTCGCTACCTGGATACGATGGATCTCGGTCTTCAGCGCCTCCATCTCTTCCCCCTGTAGTGAAAGGCGTTTGTCAATCTCCTCAATTCGCCCCTTCAGCCCGCGGAGCTCGATCGTCAATGCGGCACTCATACAATGTACCGCGTATCGGGTTGCTTGATCTCCCCCATCCGCTCCGGCGCCATCCCGACCGCCAGGGTCCGAAGCGCATCCGCCCCGTGGCTGGCCCAGTTGTGCTTCGGCCGGTCCCGGTACAGCATCTCGCCGCCCGGCCCCCGCTCGTTCTCGATGGGAGCCTTGATGTACTCCCGAAGCGCCTGGAGACCACGGCCACAGTTCTTCTCGTTGATCCAGACGTTCCGCAACAGAAGCCGAGTCGCCTGGATGCCATCCTCTAGCGACAGCTTCGGGACCACCCGCATCCGAAGCCCCAGCGAGAGCGCGGTCTCCAGGCGGGACTTGCCCGTGCCGAGCTCGCGGACCTTCGCATCGTGCGGCGCCAGCACATCCTCAATGATGTACGGCTTGTCGCGGATCACCTTGGCGTAGTGCTCCAGGCCGTGGCCGGAGTTCTCGTAGTAATCGATCAACCGGATCTCGCGGCCCACCCGCTGGGCAAACCACATCGACGTGGCATCACTCATCCCCAGGTCAAAGGCCACGGTGACAGGAACCTGGGGGGCCCAGGGCACCTTGCCGATCCGGCCGTCCTTCGATGCGTCGGAAAGGAGTTCCCCGTAGTAACTACCCACGAGCGGAGCATCGAAACTACAGTTGTACTCCTGGTCGAAGAGCTCCTTCGGCATCTCGGCCTTCTCCGCGGCGAGAACATCTTCTGGAACCACCCCCGTGTCCCTCACACGCAGCAACTGGTAGAACCAGCGATCATCCGATTCCGCCAACTTCGCCAACTTGTACCCGTGGTTTCTTCCCCGAGGCGTGTAGGCGAAGACCGCCCACCCGTCATTGGCAGCGAGGATCGGACGGATCAGCTGCCACGCCGCCGGGTTTTGGAGGGCGTACTCGCTGAAGACACAGCCCACAGGATTCGCACCCACCAGACGGTCAATCTGGTCACACCCAATCACCTGGTAGATGGAACCGCCGTGAAGCCACAGCGACATCTCGTCATCACGCTTCCGATACCAGGAACCTTCCGGGAAAGCCTCGAGGAAACCGTGGCCCTCGTTGTCGCGACCCTCCCAGATAGCCTTGCGGCCCTGGGCGTAGGTGGGGAAGAGGTGCCAGTAGATCCCAGGACGAACGAATGCCTGCACGGCCATCCAGTGCAGGCCCGTCATGTCCTTGCCAGCCCGGCGGTGCCAAACCGCTACCGCCCTCTTGCAACCACCCTCAAGCGCATCCCATAACGGACGCTGGTATTCACGCGGCGTCCAGTTGTAGGGAAGCGTGATCTCAGCGGACACTCACGCAAACTTCTTGCTGTAGTCGCCGGGGTTGTCCATCGGCGGCACACCCGGAGTGCTCCGGTCCATCGACGGCGTGTCCTCACTCGTAATGTACTGATCCGCCGGCTGATCCACCGGACGGGGCGTACCGCTCGTCTGGTTGTCTTCCGGGTGATCGTGCGGTGCCGGTGTCGGAACGGAATTCTCGCTGTATCCAGGCATCACTACCCCCCCTTGCCCTGAATTGGGCTCTGCAAACGTAGCCCAAGCCCTGGCTATTGGCCCTCCAGCATCTCCTTCGCCACGTCCACCGCGTCCAAAACCTCCCGCTGCGTCTCGCCATCGGTCAGCCGCAGGATGTTGATCGTCAGACCCCCACCGCTCGACTCCTGCTTCACCGTCTGAGCCGCACGGCCGTGCGCGAACTCCAAAATCCTCGTTGCAGCACTCACCCGGCTGTTGGGAGGGGCGTCCAGGTTCTGCATCACCTCCACCAACGTGCCAATCGCATCGTCAGTGTGAGCCTGGGCCAACTGCGCGAGCTCCAGAGTCTCCCCCTCCTCAAACGCCTTCGTCACCTCCGAGGGCCTCATCGGATCGATCCGCCCCCTCGCACCCGCCATCTTCAACCCTGTCTTGTGACCCATCGTCGCCCTCCTACTATCAGTAGTAAATGGAGAGTCGCGTCATCGCGTCATCACGTCACTCTCAACCATTGAAACCAAAACCCGAACACCCTGCAGCGCGTTCAGCAAGATCATGTAGAGCTCCAGCGTCACCGTCTCCGGCAACTCGCCCATCTTCAACTCTTCCCGAACATAGGCCGCAGCGTCCAGAACCTCGTCATGTGCCTCGATGATCGGCCTCCGACCCACCCATTCCGCACCATGGTGCTCCCGGCCCAGCCGAAACTTCAGATCCACCGCCTTTTCGGCGTCCAGATCAAGCAAAGCACGCCTGTCCTGAGCTTCAATCGTCATTTTCGTCATTTCACCCCGCGATGACCCACCGAATAGTGGTTCCCATCGGAAAAACGGCCCCCCCAGCAGCACTCCACCGCCTCGCCGTCCCACTCACCGCTCAAACCCTCCCAAAACTCGCCCAACTCCCGGTGATCGCGAGTCGCAGACAGGTACTTTCCACCCCGAAACAGGTGCAGATCCGCCGCCAGGCGCCGCGTATGGTTGGAATTCGCAAAACCCTTCCGCTTGGCCTCCGCGCGGCTCCGCTCGACCTCACCCACCCGCACCTCATACCCACGGCTGTGAGCAAACACGAGCAACTGCGCCAGACAGCGACTGAAAATCTCCTGCTTCCTCCCCAGCCTCATCCTACCTGCCCCACGCCAAGAAGAATCAGCGCCTGATGGACGACACCACCCCCAACGCCCCAAGCAAAACCCTCGAGCAACTTGTTGCTGTTCCAAATGTAGAACCAGTTGTTCATAAAACTCGCCCCTCGCTCGTCCCCCTGGGCCTGCTCGCGCAATAAACCCCAAACTGTGAAAACGCAGAAGGTTGTCAGCGGACTGGGAACCCAAACCAACGGAGTCGCGAGCACACCACCCGCCGCTAGATGGAGCACGTTGTCCAGCACGCTGTAACTCATCCGTCGTTACCGACCTTCTTCGGCTTCCGAGCCTCCCTCAACGCCGGCTCGTGGATCACAAGAGGCAAGAAACTCGACATCTCGCTTACGTCCACCGGGACCATCTCCCCATCCCTCGCATTCTCGATCGCCTCCAACGTCGCCGGCCGAACCTTCCGAATATCGTACAAAATCACCGTCTTGAAGTTCATCGCAGGCATCCAATCACACTCCCTTTCCCATGTGGCCCTTTGGCCTCACTTGATTTATACAAAAAAAACCGTTACGGCTACGTCGCACGCTCGCTTCGCTCGTTCGCGTGCTCCTGTGGTGAGCGCATATACGTGTTCGTCGCGTCCGCTCCGAACACATATATGCTCTGTAGGCAAGATTGAATTCAATTTTCCAATTGGACGAGGGGTTTTGGAAGGGGCCTGTGTCAGCCCCGTAGGCGCTCGCTGAGATCGGATCCAATCCCGACCGAACTCCACACCACCACACCAACTACATCGACCTGGTGAACCCACCGCCTGCCACTCGTGGTGGCAGGAAACGCAACCGGCATCCATGCCGAGAATCTACAGGTTGAGGGCGAGGCTCGCCAGACAAACTGGGGCCCCAGGGTGAGAGTGTGGGAATGGGGGTGCCAATAATACGCGCACTCGCGGGCTTGGGGCCCCAAAAAGGGGGGTGCGGGGGGGGGATCGTCGCGTGATAGTGGCTCCTGCCGCCCTCCAGCGTGTCACTTTCCGGTAAAAGTGCTACGCCAGCGCCAAGTTAGCCGCTAAAACGCCACCAGATGGCCCTATAGCAGCCCCAGCGCCAGCACCAGAGCGGCCGACCCCCCCGGGCGGGGAGGGTGTCAAAAGACATGGCCTCCCCCCCCACCCCGTCCCCCCTATCCGCTACGCTATCCCCATGCCCCACCATAAGCACGGTGCCCACCCCCTAGACGCCAGCTTGCGCCGCAGCGAGCGGCTGACCGTAATGATCCGTCCTGGTGACCTGGACGACCTACGCCAGCTAGCCGACGGGTGGGGCGTGAGTGTATCGGCGGCAGGGTGGGCAATGCTGGCCGACCTGCTAGCCGAGCTCCGATCGCAGCCCCCGGCAACCGGTACGACTGGCGCGATCTTACTTGCCGCATCCCGGCGAGTGGTAAGGAGGGCTGGCGATGCCTAGGCCGACGATCGACAGTCCACTCGCCCGGATACTAGCGGCGGGAAGTATCCGGCGAGTAGAAGTGGCCGCTCGTGCCGGATGTAGCCTCGCTACGCTCGACCGCATAGGACACGGTCGGGTGGATGGCATCAAGCTTGGAACGCTCGCCCGGGTCTCGGCAGCCCTTGGCGTCGCACCTGCCGAGCTTATTCCCAGCCTGGCAACCCGGCCGCGTGGCGGCTTGCTGGCCGAGCGTGGCCGAGGCTAGCCCCTACCACCCCAGCCCCACCCCCTGCGGCAG